>ENA-UOOR01001243-UOOR01001243.1-fermentation-metagenome-genome-assembly--contig:-NODE-1243-length-31177-cov-7.388568_pt1 | contig 31177 bp, 36 predicted proteins | sample MGYA00245780_ERZ724029 | MGnify/ENA primary metagenome ERZ724029 (study PRJEB28704, sample SAMN03018315) | fermentation metagenome | biome: anthropogenic terrestrial biome; feature: soil; material... | reverse complement strand
AAGATAAAGATATCCAGTGCATCATGGACAATAACCCGTATATGAACTGCAAACCAGGAAATTCTTATGCTCTGTTCGGAAAATGCAACAGTCAGGCAGCAGGAAAACTTACGGGAAAGATTGCCCGTATGTTATCGGAAGAACCGGAAATGACATTTGAATCATTAAATGACAAACTCGAAAGGATGGCTCGCAGAAACAACTGGACAGAAAAGGATTTGGAAGCAAGCAAAAGGTACCCCGACTTTAAGAAAAATTTATATGACAAAAACAGTCCCATTCTTTTAAAGACAGCGGATGCCGTAAAAGAAGCACTAAAATTAGATAAATCCGATGGTATATACGAATACGGCCTTTTCAGCAGGAAAATCGGATTAACATATGATAACTGCTTTGAAGTATTAAAGAAACTGGAAGGAGAATTTAATATTAAATTTGATTATCCCAATATATCAAGATATGATTTCATATCAATAGAAACCCTAACGGATCTTGTAGCAAAGACCTTATCATATCAAAAAGATAATATATAATTTCCATTAACATAAATAATGATGGAGATGAAAAAATGAACAAAAGGAAAAACATAAAAAGGTTTTTAAAAATATTGTTAAAAAACAGTAAAGGCATTATGCTTATATACTTTATCATAATGCTCTCCATATCAGTATTGGGCCTTTTTCAGCCTCAGCTGATAAAGAGAATCCTCGACGATGCCATACAGGGGAGCAATATTAAATTACTGATAAAACTTGCAATATTATACGGTTTAATAAGCCTCATAACAGCCATGCTTAATATAATACTGCAGTATATGTACTCCAAGATGCAGAAGAAAATCTCAATCAATTTGAAGATGAATATCCTAAAACATATATCAAAACTATCGGGGAATTATTTTACAAACATAAAAACCGGGAATATACTCAGCACCATAGAAAACGACATATACACCATAGAAAGTTTTGGAGTTGACGTATTATTCTCATTAATAATAGACATTTTCACAGCCGTCATGGCTTTATTCTTTCTAATAAAAATGGAATCAAGCCTGCTGATTTTAGTTGTATTACTTCAATTCATTCTGATGTTCAGCCAATTCAAATTCAATAAGATCATATCGGAAAGAATAAGTGAAATAAGAAACAAAGCAGGAAACATATCAAACATAATAGAAGAATACATATCGAACATAATGAACGTAGTAATAACAAAATCGATCTTTAAATTCTTTAAAAACTATATAAACAAAGAAAAAAACATCATAAAGAAATTCGTAAAACTTGACGTTATCATTTCATGCAATTCCTCCTGGGGAAGACTTTTAAGCAGCTTAATAACAATATTAATCTACGGATACGGAGGATACAAAATAATAAACAAAGAAATGACCTTCGGTGAACTCATTGCATTTCAGCAATATGTAGGAATGTTCATAGGGCCCTGCATGGAAATAATAAACGCAAACACCAAAATACAGAGATCTTCAGTATCAATAAACCGAGTATTTAATATAACAGACGAACCAATAACCATAAAACAAGACAATAAAGGGAAAAGATGCACCGAAGACTTCAAAGGAAACATCTCATTCAACGAAGTCAGCTTTTCCTATAACAAAGACAATAAAATCTTGGACAAGATAAACCTAAAATTTGAAAATGGAAAAGCGACAGCATTAGTAGGATCAAGCGGCTGCGGAAAAACAACAATAATCAAACTTCTGTACAGACTTTGGGATGCGGACGAAGGAAACATAACAATAGACGGAATACCATTAAAAGAATACAACCTGAAAAGTATAAGAAAAGAGATCTCAATAGTAACCCAAGATCTTTTATTATTCGACGATACAATAATGAATAATTTAACCTTAGAAAAAAATAAAGATAAGAGCTATGTAGAAGATTTGTGCAGAAAAGCGGGGATCTATAACTTCATCTCAAATCTTCCCCAAGGATTTGACACAATAGTAGGAGAAAGAGGAGTAAAACTGTCAGGAGGACAGAAACAGAGAATAGCCATAGTCAGAGCCATATTGAACAATTCAAAGATAATAATATTTGACGAAGCCACCTCAGCCTTAGACAGCATATCCCAAAAGAAAATATCCGAAAACATGAAAGAATTCTTAAAAGAGAAGACAGTCATAGAAATAGCCCATAGATTATCCTCAATAAAAGATGCAGATATCATATATGTAATACATAAAGGGAAAGCAGTGGAAAAAGGGAACTTTGAAGAATTGGTAGAAAAGAAGGGATATTATTACAGATTCTTGAAGGAACAAAGTATGGATTCCGATGCAGATTCTATTGCATAAATTTTTATTATTTTTACTTGTGATTCTCTTGACTTATATAACAGTATCTGTTATTCTATATACATAGATACACTATGTATATAGATGTCATATGTATAAGGAGGTAGCGGTATTGAAAGTCGATAAGGAATTGATGAGGGGAAGTACTACGATGATTATTTTAAGCCTGCTTAATGAAGAAGATATGTACGGATACCAAATAATAAGCAAACTTAAAAAACTATCCGACTCTATTTTTAACCTTAAAGAAGGCACTCTGTATCCTATTTTGCACGGCCTTGAAAATAAAGGCTGTATAATTTCCTATTGGGTTGACGGAGAAGCCGGGAGGAGAAGAAAATATTACAGAATAACGGAAGAAGGGCTGAAATTTCTAAAAGGAAAACAGAAGGAATGGAAACTGTATACGGAGGTTGTCAATAAGATTGTGGGGGATTTTTGCTATGAATAAAGAATTGAATAATTTTTTAGATGAAGTATGCGAAAGAATTAAATATAAAAAGATACATAGTGAAATCAGAACCGAGCTTTCGGAACATATTTTAAGCTTATCGGAAGAGTACAAAAAAGAAGGGCTGACGGAAGACGAGGCCGTAAGGAAAGCCGTTCTGCAGATGGGAAACAGTGAGGAAATAGGCGACAGACTAAATAAGCAGCATAAACCGGAAACGGAATGGTCTCTGCTGTTTTTGGTATCAATCATAGTATCCATAGGCGGTATGATTATGTTTGAATGCAGCAAATATCAGTCAATGAACAGTGTATATTTTGAAAGATATTTGTTTATTGCCCTACTGAGTATTGCTGTAATGCTCGGCGTTTATTTTTATGACTATACAAGACTTAGAAACAGATCCTTTTCTTTATATACAGGGTTATTTATTTTGTTTTTAATTATAAAATTATTTGGTATTACTGTTGCAGGCCGTCCGATTATTAAGGTAGGTTCTTTTTCGGTTTTGCCTGAATTTTTATCTCCTTTCTTTTTAATAGCCTTCGCAGGAATTTTGGATGGATATAAAGGCGGGGGAACTTTTAGCCTTGTAAAGCTGATTATACTTGCTTTTTTGTCTGTTGCATTGATGTTTTTATTTCCCGCTAAGGGTATGGCAATGCTCCTCTTTGCAGGTTTTTTTGTAATACTTATGACGGGGATTTTAAGAGGAAATTTCGGCGGAAAGGTAAGAAATCAGATGTTGCTGCTGTTCTGCATATTTTCAATGATAATTTTCCTTGTATTGTTATCGCTTCAGCCATATCAATTGGAGAGAATAAAGGTTTTTTTGGATAAAGACAGAGATATTATGGGATCAGGTTATCAACAATATATAGCACATAAGTGGCTTTCAATGTCCAAATGGTTCGGGAAAACCGGTCTTACCTTTAACGGAAGTCCCCTTGAATCGATTTTGCCCGGGGCAAATACTGATTTTGTTTTCGTAAATATAGTTGCCACTTTTGGAAAGGCTTTGGGGTTAGGTCTTATAATAGCGGTTGCTGCTTTTATTATAAGAATGTTTGCCGTAACAAGAAAAATTAAAAACGACTATGGATTTTATCTGTCCTTATCTTCTTGTGTTATTTTATCGCTGCAGTTTATTCTCAGCATACTTGTAAACCTTAATATGTTTCCTCTGGCATCGGTAAGTATGCCCTTTATTTCTTACGGGGGAACGAATTATATTGTGGACATGATACTTTTAGGCATTATATTGTCTGTATGGAGGAGAAACAATATAGTTAAAAGGACCGGAATAGGGTCAAAGAGTCTGCCATACCGAAAGTTTATATCATATGAGGACGGTAGGATAATCATTAACTTAAAGTGATATTTATTATATGCTGGTTTTTAATGCCGGCATATATTTTTTTTGTAAATTTATAGAGGATTATTTCGATTTATATAGAAATAATAATAAAAAGAGGTGAAGTTTAATGTATAAATACAAGAACACTGTGATTAAATTGTTCCAGGGGGATATTACAAAGGTAAAAGCAGACGGAATAGTGAATGCGGCAAACAATACCCTTCTTGGAGGAGGAGGGGTGGATGGAGCGATACATAGAGCGGGAGGACCGGAAATTCTTGAGCAATGTAAGAGAATAGGAGGATGTCCCACCGGCGAAGCAAGAATAACTACTGCCGGTAAATTGCCGAGCAAATATGTGATCCATACCATAGGACCGATTTACAGAAAAGGAAACTCGAGAGAAGCAGAGCTTCTGCACAATGCATATTTTAATTCTTTAAAATTAGCAAAGGAATATAGTTTAAAATCTGTGGCATTTCCTTCTATATCTACAGGGATTTATTCTTATCCCATAGATAAGGCCTCTGATATAGCCATAAAATCAATCATAGAATTTATTGATAAAGAAGATTTTATTGAAGAAATAATTTTTGTTTTGTTTAATGATAAAGACTTTAGCATATATGAAAATAAGTTGAATAAAATTTTTAGGTAATACCCCTTGTATTAATAAATTCACATTAAGGGATATATTTTAAAAATAGGAAATTGATTAATATTGACTTAGTAAATCATTTATTATACTATTTTATAGTAAGACGATATTGAAAAATAAAGGGAGTGTTTATTATTTTTGCAGATACTCACAGGATTATCGGAAATAATATATATGAAAATGTACTTTCAGTATACGATATAGAATTGGATAAATCTCAGCTTCTTTGGGGGTCGGTACTTCCGGATATTTTACCTCAGTTCAAATTTCACAGACACTACCAAAAAGAGAGTTTGAACTATATAGTTAATGAAATAGTGAAGCTGATATTTTTGTTCAGATATATTGATTTTAATGATGAAATGGTTCCCTTGAAATTACAAATAGTTAGTAAGAAAATAGGAATTATATCTCATTATTTAAGTGATTTTGTTTGTTTTCCTCATGCCAACAGATGGACTTTTAAAAACAGTATGTTTAAGCATATATCTTATGAATCCAAATTAAATAATTATGCTCCAATTCATTTATTCAAAAAAAATGTGATTAATGTAGAAGATGTAGATATTTTTCAATATAAAATAATAAAATTAAGGCCACTGATTAAGGAGTATATTGAAAAAGTCGTAAAAGAATATTCAGAGGATATGAGTTTTGAAAGAGATTTGGATTATTCATTATCTTTAAGCCTAAAAGTGACGAACTTTATATTTGATACCATAAATGCCTATGATGAAAATACTGTAAAACAGTTTGCCTTTGAATTTTAAATCTCCTTATTTTTTGATAGGGAGATTTTTTTATAACCCATTTTTTATATGTAAAAATTAATAATAAGGGGGGAAAGATGGTTATGGAATTGATGTCGGAAAATTTGATTATCAGAAATTCAACATTTAATGATTGTAAAACCTTTGAAGTATGGGAAAAAAAGGATTATGTGAAAGAATTCTTGGCAATTGACGATTCAAGAGATTATGAGGAAATAGTAAGAGAATTTATACTTAGGGAAGATGATTTTACAAATATGCAGTTTACGATAGTTTTTAAAAAAGTTTTAATTCCTATTGGAAGAATCTATATTTCTCACTATGATGAATGTTTAAAGTCTTTGGATATAACAAGGATATACATAGGGGAAGAAGAATATATAGGGAAGGGTTATGGAAAAGAGGCTATGAAAATAATTTTAAGATACGCTTTTGTAAACCTTGAAATGGAAAGAGTGACTCTGGATACGTTTGACGGCAATAAAAGGGCCGATAATTTATATAAGGAATTAGGGTTTGTAGACGAAGGCTGTGCCAGAAATTCCATTAAAAAGAATGGAAAATATTATAATCTTAATCTTAAATCAATGCTTAGAGATGAATATTTTTCAAGATATATAAGATAGTATAAGGAGACTTTATATGAAGAATAAAAAATTAACACTATTATTTGTATTTATTTTATTATTTACATTTATTTTTTCAGGATGTGAGTATAAAGATGAATCTCAAGTTATCTCACCTTCCGGTGAAAACAATTTAGTCGTTCATTTTATTGACATAGGTCAAGGAGACAGTATATTTATACAACTTCCCAATGGACAAACTTCCCTTATAGACGGAGGTTCAAAAATATATGAAGATACTCTATGCGATTATTTAACTAAATTGGGAGTAAAAAAGATAGACTATTTGGTGGCTACTCACCCTCACGAAGATCACATAGGAGGACTTCCAAAGGTAATTAAGCAGTTTGAAATTGGGAAAATATATATGCCTGATAAAACATCAAATACTAAGATATTTGAAGAGCTTTTAAATGAAATAAAATCGAAAGGTTTACATATTACGGTAGGTCATGGGGGAGATAAAATAGCCGAAGATGATGAATTTTCATACGACATATTTGCTCCTAATAGTGATGATTATGGTGAAATCAATAATTATTCCATAGTTACGAAGATCCAGTTTAAAGGAGTATCTTTTTTATTTACGGGAGATGCGGAAAATATTTCTGAAAAGGAAATGATAGACAAAAATTATGATTTGAAATCGGATATTTTAAAAGTAGGGCATCATGGAGGGAGAACTTCAAGTACTAAAGAATTTCTTGAAGAGGTAATGCCTAAGTATGCCGTTATAAGCGCAGGGAAGGATAATATGTATAATCATCCTCATAAGGAGACTTTGGATAGGCTTAAGGCTATTGGTGCTCAAGTATATAGAACCGACGAGTCGGGAACTGTAATAGTGACTACTGACGGCAGCAATATTAAAATTTCAACCGTAAAGAGCAAATCCGATTCTCAAGATAAGGTATTTATCGGGAACAAAAATACAAAGGTATATCATTCCGAAGATTGCGGAAGTCTTCCAAAAGAGGAAAATCGGGTATATTTTAATACAAAAGAAGAAGCAGAAAAAAGTGGATACAAACCTCATGAAAAATGTATCAAATAGGAGATGAAAGTATGATAGGAATAATCGATAGAATAGAAGAAAATATCGCCATGATAGAAATTGACGGAGAAATGGTTCCTACTGAAATTCATAAGCTTCCCAAAGGAGTAAAAGAAGGGGATGTTTTGGAAGAAAAAAACGGGAAATTCAAGATTCTTCCCAAAAAAACAAAAGAAAGAAAAAAATATATGGATAATTTATTTAAAGAATTAAGCGGACAAAGGGACAAATAACTAAAACCTTAAGAATTATATTCTTGTACAAATATGAATATTTTGGTAAAATAAAGATAAGGTAATCGGAAAAAAGCAGGGTGTGGTTGCCACCTCATTTCACTAAAGAAGGGAGGTGGTGCGATATGACTGCATATCAAGCAATATCTTTAATGATTGCGTTTGGCATGTTGTTAATATCAATTATCTCCTATTTGGATAGGAATAACAGCCTAAAAAAATAATCACCCTGTTGCCGCAGAGTGATTATAACTAATTAACACTTTAGTGGCAATCGCATTTTTGCGAATCCGATTACCTTATTAATATTATACCATAAATGAATAAAAAGTAAACTTAGAAGTTTTAAAACTCAAAAATTAAATTTTTAAATTCAAATTTCAATTTTTGCCATTTATATAATATGTATTACGATAAATATATATTGACTAACGATAATAATTCTTTTATAATATAAATAAAATATAAGAGTTATATTATGAGGATGGTGAAAGTATGAAGAGGTGGATGGTAAATGCCTTAAAGATGTCCATTGCCCTTGTCGGAGTAATTGTTTTATTGCTTTGTATATTTTGGTTGCCGAAGATGGCTAAGATTAGTGCGGAAATGTTTCCTGAGGTTTCTTATTTAAAATATCCGGTACTTTTCGGAATTTATTTTACATGTATTCCGTTTTATATAGGAATTTTTCATACTTTTAAACTTTTAAAATTAATTGACAAGAAAAATGCTTTTACGAAAGAGGCTTGTAAATCATTGAGAGTTATTGTTTTTTCAGCTATAGGTGTAATAGTTTTTTATACTGCTGGTATTATCTATCTTAATAAAGAAGCCGCACTTCCTCCGGGATTAGGGCTGGTAGGGATAGCAATAATTTTTGCATCATTTGTTATTGCAGTATTTGCATCCGTTCTTAAGGAATTGCTTATGAAAGTTATTGAAATTAAAAATGAAAATGATTTAACTATATAGGGTGATTATATGGCTATTAGAATAAATATTGATGTGATGTTGGCTAAAAGAAAAATGAGCGTTACCGAATTGTCAGAAAAAGTGGGAATAACTATGGCTAATATTTCAATTCTTAAAAATGGAAAGGCTAAAGCTATAAGATTGACCACTTTAAATTCCATATGTAAAGCACTAAACTGCCAACCCGGTGATATATTGGAATATGTGGAAGATTTATAGTGCCGGTGATGAAGTTGAGTCAAGGTATTTTTGGATATTAGGGGTATAGTTTAATTTGGGGGATTACTTGGCAGATAAATTTTTAAAAAAACTGTTGACAAATATTTAATAGTTTAATACAATAAATAGTTAAATAAACTATTTAAAGCGATGATAAGAAGAGTAAACTGTTGCTTAAGGCTATAGAGAATCGGCGGTGGTGGAAATCCGATGCAATAGGGCAGTTGAAGAACATCTTAGAGGATCTAACCCAAATCTCTCGGGAGAAAGTAGACTTAGACGGAATCAGCCCGTTATCAGCTGAACAGTATCGATTGATGATCCGTACTGGATTTAAGTGAGTATTTACTAATTAAGGTGGTACCACGGAAATTAAACCTTCCGTCCTTCTGGACGGAGGGATTTTTTATTTTAAGGAGGAATTTTAAATGGATAAGCTAAATGTATTGGAAACTCAAGTAGCTATTAAAAAACTAAAGGATTTTTTTGAAAAGAGAATTTCAGAAAAATTAAACCTCACAAGAGTATCGGCACCTTTATTTGTCGCACCGGAAACAGGATTGAATGATAATCTAAACGGATATGAAAAAGCCATATCCTTTGAACTACACAATTATCACAAAAGGCTGGAAGTAGTACAGTCTTTAGCAAAGTGGAAGAGGATGGCATTAAAGGTATATGGATTTAAGGCAGGAGAAGGGTTATATACGGATATGAACGCTATAAGGCCTTTTGAAGAATTGGATTATGCTCATTCCGCATATGTGGATCAATGGGATTGGGAGAAAGTTATATCAAAGAAAGATAGAACAGAAGAATTTTTAAAATCAACAGTTGGCGAAATATATGAGGTTTTTAAAGAAACAGAGGCTTTTATAAACGGTTTGTATCCTGGCCTTGAAAAGAAGTTGCCGGAAGATATTTGTTTTATTACCACTCAGGAATTAGAGGACAGGTATCCCGGCAAAACACCAAAGGAAAGAGAAAGTTTAATTTGTAAAGATAAAAAGGCTGTTTTTTTAATGAAAATCGGAGGCAAACTGAAAAGCGGAGAACCTCATGACGGAAGAGCACCGGATTATGATGATTGGGAATTAAACGGAGATATTATATTTTGGAATCCCACATGCGGAGAAGCTCTGGAACTTTCAAGTATGGGAATAAGAGTTGATAAAGATGCCTTGGAGAAAGAATTGAAATTAGCTGATTGTGAAGAAAGAAAAAAACTAAAATATCATAAGATGATTCTGAGCGGAGAACTTCCCGACACGATCGGAGGAGGAATAGGACAGTCGAGAATATGTATGTTTTTCTTGGACAAGAAGCACATAGGAGAAGTTCAATCATCATTTTGGACAGATGAAATAATAGAAGAATGTAGAAAAGAAAAGATTTTTCTGCTATAGTATAATTAGTTTTGTTAATAATATTTATGTAGTAAACTAAGGGGGAACAAAATTGACCAAAAAAATATATTTTTTTTACATTTTAATTGGTATAGGAATTGGAATAATATTTTCAACCTTTATATTTAAACTGAATCCAATAGTTGAGGATAGACAATATTCGGATGATGAAATAATAGAAAAAGCAAAAGAATTGGGTATGGTCTTTGTTAAGGAAAATATTGATGTGAAACCGTCGTCGAAAGAAGAATACAGTTCATTTGTTGTTAAAAATGGGGATACATTGATTGATATATCGAACAACCTGTTTAAAAAAGGCTTTGTCGATGATCCCGATGAATTTACTCAATTTGTTAAAGACAAAGGTTTGGAAAGAAAAATTGCACCTGAAAAGTACGAATTAAAAAAGAACCTTAGTTATACTACTATTTTGAAAATATTAACGGAGAAGGAATAATTATTCTGTTATTGGTAAACCCCATGATTTTTTTAAGATCATGGGGTTTATATCAGCTTATGCTATATCGTATCCTATTTTTTACAACCACGACAGAGGAAAAACAATATAAATATAAAAAAAATAAAAAATATAGAATTATCTTTTTTGGGTTTTCTATGGTGATTATTTCTGCCCTCGGTCATTTTCATATCTCTTTCGTCCATAAGAACACCTCCATAACTTTGGTTAATATATAATTATGATTTACATGAAATAGAGGTTACATTTTTAATTTTTATGCAGATATTTGCATTTTTCTACATTTTAAAATTTTATATAACAAAATAAATTTATTTTAGCACAAACAAAAAAATATGTAGTATAATTAACATAAAAGATTTTTAAAACATAAATTACTTTTAATGATGGTTTAATCCTTCACTAATTTGGCAACAATTGTTATGGGAGGGATATTTATGGCTACGGCTAACCCAGAGTTATGTAGAATATATGAAGGGTTAAAATATGATTTTTTGTTTAATAATGATATTAATTCTATACATATCCTCCTTTCTTTATATGACTTAGAAGAAAATATAACTAATATTTGCCCTAAGTATAAATGTATTAAAGAAATAAAGAAAAAGATAAGAAGCCTATTAAGGTATAGAAAGGATAGAGATTTAGTTTCAAACAATATTATTTTATTGATACATGAAGATATCGATAGATTGGAATTATATTTCTATTTGGAGGGTTACAAATACGGCTATTATAATTATAAATGGGTAAATATTTTAGAGAAAAAAGCGTTAGAATCTTATGGGATGGAAAAGTTATATGAAATGAGAATTTTATATCATTATAGGTTTAATTTTGGGGAAATAAGAAAAGTAAAAGAGGGATTTGAAGCAGAAGGAAGAAATATAAACAGAGACGGTGAATTTAAAAAGTTGGTAAATTCTTTCTGTGAAAGGGTTATCAAGTCAAAAATTGTTAATATAAATAAATATATAGATAGACAATTAACTATTGATTATAACCATAAGGTTTTAAATATCAAATCTGACAGCCATAAATTTACACACGAAGAAATAAATAAGGTTTATGGTGTAATTATACGGGGTATATATAAAAATATGAGAAGAGTCTATACAGATGCCAGTTGGTTTGGATTGAACGACAAAGTACTTAGAAGGTATTCATAAGGTATAAAGTTATTGAATACTATTTAATATCATTAAAGGGGGTTTATGATATGTACGTAAAAAATCATATGTTAACAAAGGATAAGCTGACAGTAGTATATCTTGATGAGGATATGAGAAGTGCATTAAAAAAGATTGATGAAGGAGATTTTTTGTCTCTGCCCGTATTTGATCGCAATAATTTTAAAGGTATTTTGATGAAAGAAGCAATATACAGGTATTATTATGATTCCGATTTTTGTGGTAATAAATCTAAATTTCTTGATGATGTTAAGGTAAAGGATATATACAGTATAAATTTTAAATCCATAAGGGAAAATGAACCTATAGAAGATGCTTCCTATTTGTTAAATGAACTGAGAACACCTTTTCTGCCGGTATTTGATGCCAGAAATAATTTCGTAGGCATACTTACCCATAAAGCTATTTTTGATGCTTTTTCAGAAATGTTCGGACTGGGAGAAGGAACGAGAATTACGGTAAATTTGCTTGATGTTCCCGGCCAATTAGCAAAACTTACAGAAATTATAAGGAAAGAAAATGTGAATATTCTCAATATCGCCGTAATGGATGCTAAAATTATGGATGTATATAAAGTAGTTATAAGAATAAATACTAAAGATGTTGAAAATATTATAGAAAAAATTGAAAAATCAGGGTTCAAAGTTGAAGATGTAAGCAAATAGTGTATAAAGATTTTTAAAATGGGAAAAATATTCCTCTAGATAGTAATGGAGGGATATTTTATGAAAAAAAGTAATATCATAATAATATTTTTGATCTGTACGGTACTTTTTATTATAAGCTTTGGATATGGATATTATTTTATTGATAAAAGAGTATCGGAAAAGCCTAATACTGATAATGATCTTGTAGCTTCAGATGATGAGAAAGGTGATTTGGAAATAATTAAGGAAGAAGAGCGAATTTCTCCTAATACTTTTATTGAAACCCAAACTAAATATACTGAGTGCGGCCATACTATTACTAATGTTTCTCAGGCTCAAGATGAATTTATTAATATGATAGAATCTGAATTTAGAGAATATATGAAGGATAATTATCCTAATACTAAAATAGTATCATTTTCTGCTAAGAAAATAGTTCTTCAGGAAGTAAAGAATTATCTTTGCCCTAATCATTATGTAGTGGGTGAATATCAAGGAAATATTGCTATATTTAAGATAGATGAAAACGGAGAAAGAGTTTTAGAAAAGCTGTTTAATGATTATCCCATATCACTCCTTAATGATGTAGATCAAGAAAAATTAAAAAAAGGAATAGTTGTTGATAATGAGGAAGAATTGTCCAACGTTTTGGAAAACTTTATAAGTTAGATTGACGAGGAACCGATAAATTGTCTATTGGTTCCTTTTTCATAATATTCAACAACAGAAAAGAAAGGGAAAAATAATAACAGGGGAGAACTTGACAAAAAAATTAAATTACCTTAATATAATAGCATAGTCATGTGTCAAGACAGATGACTATGCATAAATAATTTATAGAAAGGGTAATTTAAAATGAATAGAAATAATAAACTTTATAAAATGTTAATTTCAGCTTTATTATGTTCAATCGGCATCATCATTCCGGTATTTTCTCCTGTAAGAATTGTGTTGGAACCTGCTTCTTTTACATTGGCAAGTCACGTGGCAATTTTTATCGCAATGTTTATTTCACCGTCTACGGCAGCTTTTGTGGCAGTCGGAACAACAATCGGATTCTTGATTAGCGGATTTCCAATTGTTGTAGTAATGCGTGCGGCGACTCATGTTATTTTTGCCGTTGTAGGAGCGATTATAATAAATAAACATCCTAATATAATTAAATCTTTTAAGTCGGCCTTACCGTTTTCCTTTGGAATTGGTTTGCTGCACGGCCTTTGTGAAGTGCTTGTGGTAATACCATTTTATTTCAGCAACAGCATGAGCGGCGGTTACTATGCTCAGGGATTTGTTAAGTCGGTTATTTTGCTGGTCGGGGTTGGTTCCGTGATTCATAGCATGGTTGATTTTTATATTTCTCAGGTTATTTGGAAATATGTTGCTAAAACAATAAAGATTCCTAAATATACAAGTAGGAAAGATGCTGTGGCAGCCAATATTGATAATAATGAAAAGAAGTCAAATATTTAGAAAATCTTTTTATACGGAATATAAAAAACTAAGCTGGTTTTAATGCCAACTTAGTTTTTTATATAGTTTTTTTGAAAAAGTATGTTAAAATAGAATAAAAGATATAAAGGAAGATGTAAATGATTATAATAGGAATAGATCCGGGAATTGCAATTGTCGGATATGGAGTTGTTAAATTAACCGGAAACAAATTTGAAGTATTGGATTACGGCGCTATAACAACAGAGTCAAAAATGGATTTTCCGGACAGATTGAAGATTATATATAATAAGATGACGGGGATTATTGATAAATATAGTCCTACTGATTTGGCAATGGAGGAATTGTTTTTTAACAAAAATGCTAAAACGGCTATTAAGGTAGGACAGGCAAGGGGAGTTGAGATACTTGCCGCTGTTAATAAAGGAGTGGAAATATACGAATATACTCCGCTGCAAATTAAACAGGCTGTTGTTGGATATGGAAGAGCGGACAAAAATCAGGTTCAGGAAATGGTTAAGATGTTATTGAATTTAAAGAAAATACCTAAGCCCGATGATGTGGCGGATGCACTGGCAGTTGCTCTTTGCCATGGGAATTCGTTAAAATTTAAAGAAATGTTTAGAATGAAATGATGGGAGTTGTATTAGTTGTTTGAATATATTAAAGGCTATGTGACTTTTTTGGGAGAGGATTATTTAGTATTGGAAAATAAGGGGATAGGATATAGAATATATACGTCGAAGAATTCTATAGCTAAAGTCAGCAATACAAAAGATGAAATTAAAGTCTTTACATATTTAAATTTGAGGGAAGACGGAATATATCTTTATGGATTTTACGATTATGAAGAACTGAATATGTTTAAAATGCTGTTATTGGTATCTAAAATCGGACCTAAGATGGCTTTGGGGCTGCTTTCTTCATTGAATGTCAATGATATAAAATCCGCTATATTCAATAATAATCCGGACTTATTGTCGAGAGCCCCGGGGATAGGTAAAAAGACGGCAGGAAGAATTATACTGGAATTAAAGGACAGAATAGACAGTATAAGCATAGATGAAGTTGAAATTGGCGGAGAAAACCGAAATATTGACGATGCAGTTTCCGCTCTTCTTTCTTTAGGATATACGAGAAATGAAATTAACAATGTTTTTTCTCAAATGGAACTTGGAAATTTAAAAACCGAGGACATAATAAAACTATCAATTAAAAAACTTTTAAAAAATTAAAGAAAGGTAATTGATATTATGCAGGATAATGATAACAGAATAGTTGCACCTTCTTTTAAAATTGAAGAAGATGAAAAAGAGACGGCTTTGAGACCTAAATGGATAGAAGAATATATAGGGCAGGATAAGGTTAAGAATAAGCTGAAGATATTTATACAGGCAGCTAAAGAAAGGAAGGAACCTTTGGATCATTCCCTTATTTATGGCCCTCCGGGACTTGGAAAAACAACTTTGGCTAATATAATAGCTAATGAAATGGGAGTAAATATCAGAGTAACTTCGGGGCCTGCCATTGAAAGGCCTGGGGATTTGGCAAGTATACTTACAAATTTGGGGGAAGACGATGTATTGTTTATAGATGAGATACATCGATTAAACAGGAGCGTTGAGGAGATATTATATCCTGCCATGGAAGACTTTGCTCTGGATATAATTATTGGAAAGGGGCCCAGTGCGAAATCCATAAGGCTTGATCTTTCGAGGTTTACACTAATCGGAGCAACTACGAGGATAGGACTTTTGACTTCTCCTCTCAGGGACAGGTTTGGGGTAATACTGAATCTGGAATTATACGATGAGGAAAGTTTAAAAAAAATAGTTAAAAGGTCTTCCAAAGTATTGAATATAAAAATAGATGACGAGGGAGCTTTGGAAATTGCCCAGAGATCCAGAGGGACTCCCAGAGTTGCAAATCGAATTTTGAAGAGAGTAAGAGATTATGCCCAAGTTGTGGAAAACGGAGTAATTACAAAAGAGGTCGCCGAAAATGCACTAAAGATGATGGAAATCGATAAATTAGGGCTTGACAGTACTGATAAAAAAATGATATTAACTATAGTAGAAAATTTTAACGGAGGGCCTGTAGGATTAGATACTCTTGCTGCGGCAACGGGAGAAGAAAAAGAAACCATTGAAGATGTTTATGAACCTTATTTGATTCAAATCGGATTCTTAAACAGGACCCCCAGGGGAAGAGTACTGACAAGAAAAGCTTATAACTATTTTAATTTACCTTATCCTGAAGAAGAATTGGAGTGATTATTATGCCGTATATGGGTAAAACTTTGATTATTATGGGATTGGTATTATTAATTATCGGAGGGATATTAATGCTGGGAGGGAAAATCGGGCTCGGAAAACTTCCGGGGGATATTTTTATTAAAAGGGGGAATTTCACGTTTTTCTTTCCGATAGTTTCATCAATAATTATTAGTTTGATACTTACAATATTATTTAACTTATTTAGAAAATAGAAAGGAAATGAACTTATGATGAAAAAAATATTTTTTGTTTTGCTGATATCGTTGTTTGCTGTTTCGATATTACCTAAATTTGCATTTGCATCAGATGGACAAGTTGAATATGTAGAGGTAAGGATAACATCTTCCTTAAAATCGTCTCAGAAAATAAAGCTGTCAAGCAGCGGGGGATTTTTGACAGGAGATTTTGAAGAATCAACCCCCAAAACCGAGTTTATAGATAAGGACGAAATATACATAGTGCCTGGAGAATCAGAGAAAATAAATATCCTGGATAAAGACGGCAATATTTTAATGACCATGGATTCTAAAGAGAAAATATATTTTTCTTCGGAAGATATGAATAATTCAGTATTAAAGGTAGAAAATAACAGATACAGAGGTTATATCCGTTTTCAGAGAAAAGGAAACAACCTTATTGTGATAAACAGAGTTACTCTTAATGATTATTTATACGGTGTTGTTCCAAGGGAGATGCCGTCTTCATTTCCTTTTGAAGCGTTGAAAGCTCAGGCTGTAGCAGCAAGAAACTTTGCTTTAAAAAATATTGGGAAATATTCTTCCGAGGGATATAATCTATCCGATACTACTGATTGTCAGGTTTATGGCGGAATGGATGCCGAAACGGAAATAACAAATAAAGCCGTTGATGAAACCAAAGGAATTATTGCCGAATATAACGGAGAATTGATAGATGCAGTATATTGTTCAAACAGCGGAGGGATAACCGAGGAAAGCGGAAGTGCTTGGGCGGTTGATGAACCTTATTTGAAATCCATAGAAGATTCTTTTTCAACGGATTCTCCCAATAGCGTATGGACTGCGGTTTTTTCGGAAAGTGAGCTTAAAGAAAAATTGAAGACAAAAGGAATAAACGTAGGAGATATAAATAATCTGGAAGTGTTGGAAACATCTTCATCGGGAAGGGTACTAAAGCTAAAAATTGTGGGAAGTGCCGGAGAATATGTTTTGGAGAAGGATAAAATAAGACAGGTACTTGGGTTGAATGATATAAAAAGTACCCTTTTTACCATAGCTAAATCTAACGGTTTCGGAGAAGGAACAAAGGAAGTTTATGCAGTGGACGGAACCATGGATAATCCCAAAACGGTAAATTTAAATGATGCTAATGTTATTAACGGAGACAGTAAAAAAACTGTGAGCAGAGGAATGGTAAAAAGAGTTGTAACTTCCGCAGGGGATAAAGAAATATCAGAGCCGGAGGAAAAGAATAGCGGCGGTGATTTTGTAATTGAAGGGAAAGGTTATGGTCATGGTGTTGGAATGAGCCAATGGGGAGCAAAAAAAATGGCGGAGGAAGGATATAAATTTGAGGAAATCCTAAAATATTATTATAATGGAGTAGACGTAGTGAAGGAAGATATGTAGCGAGGGATGATATAATTGAAAAGAAAAGATTTTGATTATTATTTGCCGGAAGAACTGATTGCACAAACTCCTTTAGAGGACAGAGAAGAGTCGAGACTTATGGTACTTGACAGAAAATCGGGCAGTATTGAACACAGACATTTTAAGGATATTGTTGACTACCTAAATGAGGGGGATTCTTTGGTTCTAAATGACACACGAGTGATTCCTGCAAGACTTTTCGGAAACCGAGAAGGAAAAGAAGAAATCATAGAAATACTTCTTTTAAGAAGGGTTAAAGGAAATGTATGGGAAACTTTAGTGAGACCCGGCAAAAAGGTTAAACCTGATGTTAAATTGGTCTTTGGCGGAGGAATGTTGAAGGGAAATGTTATAAGTATTGGTGAAGAAGGAATAAGACTGATTGAATTTGAATATGAAGGAATATTTGAGGAAATATTGAATAGTTTGGGAGAAATGCCTCTCCCTCCATATATAAAGAAAAAGCTCAAGGACAAAGAAAGATATCAAACGGTTTATTCTAAAAATTTGGGTTCTGCGGCAGCTCCCACAGCGGGTCTTCATTTTACCAAGGAATTATTAAAAAGAATCCGAGATAAGGGAGTCAATACGGTTTTTATAACTCTTCATGTAGGGTTAGGAACATTCAGGCCGGTGAAAGAAGATGAAATAGAAGAACATCATATGCACTCCGAGTATTTTCAAGTATCTGAGGATGCCGCAAGGATTATCAATAAGACAAAGGATGAAGGGAAAAGAATAATAAGCGTCGGTACTACATCTACCAGAACTCTTGAATCCATCGGAGATTCTTCCGGCAGGGTAAGTCCTGCAAGTGGCTGGACGGATATATTTATATACCCGGGGTATAAATTTAAAGTGATTGACGGACTTATAACTAATTTTCATTTGCCTGAGTCGACTTTGATTATGCTTGTAAGTGCGTTTTACAGCAGAGAAAAGATATTGGAGGCTTATAAGACAGCTGTCGACGAAAAATATAGATTTTTCAGTTTCGGGGATGCGATGTTTATTAAATAGAAGGAGATACATAATGGCTGCAAAATTTGAAGTTATAAAAGAGTCTCAAGAGTGCAAGGCAAGGCTGGGGAAATTATATACACCTCACGGTATAGTTGAAACCCCTGTTTTTATGCCTGTAGGAACTCAGGCTACGGTAAAAGCTATGACTCCAGAAGAAGTAAAAGCTTTGGGAGCGCAGATAATATTGGCAAATACTTATCATTTATATCTCAGGCCGGGTCATGAGCTTATAAAGGAAGCAGGAGGAATTCATAAGTTTATGAATTGGAACGGTCCTATTCTTACCGACAGCGGGGGATTTCAGGTATTTAGTTTGGGAGATTTGAGAAAGATAACTGAAGAAGGTGTAGAATTCAGATCATATATTGACGGTTCGAAACATTTTTTAAGGCCCGAAGATTCTATAGAGATTCAAAACTGTTTGGGATCGGATATAATTATGGCTTTTGATGAATGTACTCCGTACCCGAGTACATGGGAATATACAAAGGAATCCATGGAAAGAACGGGAAGATGGGCCGAAAGATGTAAAGAGTATCACGAGGATTGGGATAAGCAATCTTTGTTTGGTATTGTTCAAGGAGGAATGTATAAAGATCTCAGAGAAAAAAGCGCCGAACAGATCACTTCTTTGAATTTACCGGGCTATGCAATAGGAGGGCTAAGTGTGGGGGAGCCTAAGGAACTTATGTATGATATATTGGAATTTACAACTCTCCTTCTTCCTGAGAATAAGCCCAGATATCTGATGGGAGTGGGAAGTCCGGATTATCTCTTTGAATCTGTTATCAGAGGAGTAGATATGGCCGACTGTGTGCTTCCTACCAGAATCGGAAGAAACGGCACGGTACTTACAAGCAGAGGGAAAATAATAATAAAAAACGGAATATATAAAAGAGATTTTGGAAAATTAGATGAGGAATGTGATTGTTATACATGTACTCATTATTCAAGGGCTTATATCAGACATCTTTTTAATGTCCATGAAATTCTGGGTGCAAGGCTGACTACTATTCATAATCTGTATTTTTTATTAAAACTTATGGAAAATATAAGAGAAGCTATTAAACAGGACAGACTTTTGGAATACAGAGATGAATTTTATAAAAAATTTGGATATGTTTAATAATAAAAGAAGGAATTCAATAGTTTTTATTGAATATAAAATATATTATTAAGGAGGGATGAATCTTGCAAGGTAGCGGTAACTTTGGAGCATTAATAATACCTATAGCTTTCTTAGCAATTTTTTATTTCATTGCTATCAGGCCTCAGCAGAAAAAGGAAAAAGAAATCAGAAAGATGAGAGAAGAATTAAATGCAGGTGATGAGATAATTACCATTGGAGGGATCTACGGTAAAGTTGTTAAGGTTAAGGAAGATCTTGTTGTAATTGAGCTAAGCTCAGGAAAAGTTAGACTTGAAGTGGCTAAATGGGCAATTGGTAGCGTTACAAAGAAGAAAGAAACAAAGAAGAATGAAAAGAAAGAAGAAGGGAAAGAAAAAGCTGTTGAAAAAGATAGCAAGAATGATAACGTAAAAGAAGAGAATTCCGAAGATTTATCAGAAAATGATAAAAAAGATGATAACGAATATAAAAAATAATTTAAAGCTTCCTTGTATAAAGGAAGTTTTTTATGTGTATGGAGTAATAAATTCTCCTCCGTTTAAATAGAATTGAGTAGGGATAAGGAGGTGGAATTTTGAATAAAAAAATATTAAACGTATCGATTAACATTTTAAAAGGTTTACTTGTTTGTTATATTGTCACCATAGTATTTATTTTAATTTTTTCAGCATTACTTACATATACAAAAGTTAAAGAAAACAGCATTCCAATGTTAAATACAATAACCATGATCTCAAGTATAAGCTTGGGAGCAATATATTCAACTATAAAAATCAAAGAGAAAGGATGGCTCCATGGAGGAATTGTGGGGATATTGTATTACGTTGTTTTACTGATATTAAATTATACTTTTGCGAAGCCTTTTACAATGGATATATATTCCATGTCTAAACTTTTAATTTCCTTGGGAGCGGGAGTAATAGGAGGAATGATCGGGATAAATTTAAAATAATCTTTTGTCAAATAAAAAACAAATAGTTTTCGCTTTAAAGTGAAAAGACTATTTGTTTTTTATGTCTTTTAAAAACTATTTTTTGAAGGACTTTATTCCTTTAGGGGGGGTAGGCTGGTAAGACCAATAGCGAGAAGCGGTGTTATTGGATTGTCTTATTGCTTTCACTGCCATAGCAGCTAAAATTTCAAGACATTAAAAAAATTAACAAATCATTCAGAATCAGCTCAATTCCGTATTTATAATACTTCATTTCTTCAATTGGAATAACTTTATTGGCAACCAAATGCACGCTTAATTCATGTGCTAAAAACTCTATCATAAATTATCACCCTGACTTTTTTGTTCTGATAAACTTATAATAAAATTTTAATTAATATAAAGCAAGATGATTTAACCGAATGGTAAAAAAGCCCTGGTTTTTTAATCAGAATTGGGGTTTAAAGGCAATATTATCATTGACATAAATATATTATTTTCATATGAATATTTAAAATTACCTCTGTATCGTTTAACGGATGATTCCACGGATTTAAGGCCGTAACCGTGATAAAATTTATCTTTCTTATTCGTTATAAGTGTACCGTTATCTTCGATTAAAATATGTTTATAAGGATTTTTTACAATAATGGACAAATAATTTTTGTAACAAAATATCTTTAGAGAAATATACCTTTCGGATTCCGTAAGTTTTAAATTTGCCTCGACAGCATTATTGAGTACATTGGAAATAATTGAAGATAAATCTGTGGGTGCGATGTTTAACTTTGGAATATTATCGATTTCAAAACAAGCATCTATATTATTATTTTTACATAAAGTCATTTCATAATTTAGAATTGAATCAAGATAATTATTGCCGCAGTGAATTATTGATTTGGTGGATTCCAATGTAGATGTAATAGCATTAATATACCCGACTGATTCCTCAATATGATTTTCTTTTAACAAATATGAAATGTTGGCGAGGTTATTCTTTATATCATGCCTTATTTTCTTTAATTCGGACGCCGAAGCTTCTTGAAATGCCAACTGATCCTTCAATGCTTTGTTTTTTAATTTCAATGCGTACATCTGCTTCTCTTTTTGATAGAATAAACAGATTCTGCCAAAAAGATAAATCATCAATACCGACATCAAAAGAAAGTATAATGACATTCTGACAATCTGTATGGAGTATTGAAAATTTTCATTTTGCAGTGTTCCTTCGATTATCATAAAGAAATTTATAAGAATAATAAAAAATTCGGTAATCAAATCCATGCTTATCCAATATTTAGTCGGTATATTAAAATCAATTTTTTTGAAAAACCGGATATATGAGAATACAAGGAGAAAAGCGGTTATTTTAGAAAGAATGGAAAAAGATATTGTTAAACCGGATACTCCCGAAATCACATTTCTGACATTAATTTTACATATCCAAGACAGTAGGTTCCCTGTAATCATATCACTGATTATAAATATGTAGTTATTAAGCAGGATAAAAAATATTTTTATAAAGATGCTGTCTTTATATAACGATTGAACTATAACCAACGATATAACCGTAAACAATAAAGTCCTAAGCATAGATAATCTTAAATGGCAGAGCTGAACGAATAAGGTATCAATTAATATTGCCATACTAAGAAACATAGTCTTCTTAAAACCTTTAAATTTGCATATAAGAAGTTCATCTATCATCCGGTACAGAAAAACGGATTCTAAAAATGTAAAAAATAGTTTTATCAACAATTCCCGCATTTTGTAACCTCACAGACTTTCTCAAGAAATTTATTAAGAACATCCTGCTTTTTTCTTCTGCTTAACGGTAAAGTTGTACCATCATCAAGGCGTACATAATCGTCTATTGAGAATATATATTTTATATTTACTATGCAGGTCCTATGAATATCAACAAATTCTAAATCGATATAGTGCTTAACCAGATCCTTAAATTTATAACAATGCAGTAAATACGTTTTTCTTTTGGTATGTAAATAAATTTTTCTGTTAATACTTTCAATATACATAATATCGTTTAACGGTATTTTAATAGTAGCAATTTTATCATCCGTCATATTAACTTTAAAGATTTGAAACTGTGGATTTTCTTCATTTATAGTATTTACAACCCGCTTTATAACGGAAGGCATACGTTCTCTCAACGATACTTTTGGCAAGAAATCACTTACATTATACTGAAATGTATTTAAAACCTCTTGTTCGAAAGAAGTTATAAATATTAATTTAAATTTTCGATCAATAAGACGCAGCCTTCTGGCTGTTTCCTTGCCGTCAATAACAGGCATATCTATATCCAAAAAAACGATATCATAGTAAGGATTATACTGTTCAAAACTCTTTATTAATGTACTTGCATTTGTAAAAGTATAGATAGACACATTTGTTTTTAATTTTTCAAATATTTCCTTTGCCATAGGAGCTACTTTATTCAAGAAACTGCTGTCGTCATCGCAAAACGCGACATTTATCATATATCCCGCCCCCTATAAAAATTCTGTGTTTCATTCTGATTTTCACAAACTGCTTGTACAATCTTGTACGTCTAAAGTACTATTCTATTGGTGTGATGAGTAAAACTTTATATGCTGTTAAATTTTCATATTATACTAATTACATTATACTAAATTATTTACTTTTTTCAATAATTTTTCAATAGATTTTTAAAAAGTACCATTCGGTTGAATTTAGATACCACTCGGTAAAAATCCATTTACAGCCATATGGGTACATACTATAATGGAGGTGAAAGAAAATAGAATATAAAAATTTATTTATTATAATTAAAAATACTTAAAAAAGATTCAAAGAGTGTACAATCAATAGCTTATATTCGTCTAAGCGATGAATAATATATTAAAAAAGTACCTAAAAGAAGGAGTAAATATTATGCCTAAAGGGGAGATACTTGCAATAGCAATTTATTGGCAAAAATTTAAAAAATTTTCTGTAATAAAAAGTGGACAAGACAAATGAAAAAAATATTATGTTATTATTGTTAGTCATACTTTTGATTTCTCCAATGGGAGTGTTAGCAAGTTTGACAGATGATGTTTTTTATTTGCAAACGGATAAAATTTGATGGATACTGAAAATTATATCAACCCTATTATTCAGGATAATAGGATACTTGTTCACATTAAGATGGTAAGTAAAAATTCAGGCTACAATGTGCATATAATCAACAAGACCGTTTCAGACCCTATAAATAAACGATGTGAATAATTAAGAAAATTAAATGTATTTCATTTGATATTTTCAAAGACTAATAATGAATTAAAATTAGAAAAGGAGATATCAAAATGGGAAGAAAACTATTAGAAGTAACTACTTTACATGGATTCACAATAGATGACCTTATTAAACTTGAAGAAAGTCATCAAAAAAAGTCTATAAAATCTTTGATTTGAACTGTAATAATGAGATATCAAGGTATTCATACAGAAGAAGTACAACATATACTTGGTAAATCTCGACCGACCATTACTGAATATATAAACAAGTGGAATAAATACGGCTTAGATGCCTTGGTCGATAATCGAGGCGGTTCTATAAGCACATTTACCGATGAAATGTTGGAGGATTTAAAAGATACAGTGCTTAACAAATCCTCAAAAGACTTTGGGTTTCTAAGTTCTACCAGGGATACCCATATGCTTTCAAAATACATTACAGATACATTTGCTAAAGAGTATTCCTCTGAGTGGATTCGTCAAATGTTAATAAAATTAGGTTTCTCATATAAACGAGGACAATATATGCCTACAAAAGGAAATCCGGAGCTTCAATAAGCTTTAAAAAAAGCTGCCAATCTAATTGACATTATTGAAGACACTTCAGATACAGTATTATATGTTCAAGATGAAACCAAAATCAGAGTAGAATCCAATAACTATCACAGTTGGAGCCCCATAGGGAAACCCCCTGCAATAGAAAGAAATGGCAGCCGTAAAGGCGTTAATATCATTGGAGTTACCGAAATCAATAAAATTTGATTCAATTGTAAATGTATATTTATCTGATAAAAAATTATTTATGATTTGGGATAATGCGAGAATTCATACCTCTAAGACTGTAGAAGAATTTATTAATGAACATAATGAAATGTTTATGTTAAATTCATAGGAAAAGGTTATTTTAATTATATGAATACCAACATAGTTGAAACCAAATCTCTCGTTAATGCCAGATATTATTATAAATAATTTTTAATCTTCAAATTGTTTATCTATAGTATATATCTTCAAAATATTTGAAGATATATACTAAAAATTTAGCTTTTAAAAAAATTCTATAAGGAGAAGGTTAAATGAATATTGACGAATATATACAAGAAGAAGTGAGATTGACACAATTAAAAAAATTTGAAGATGGAATGGTGAAGTATGTATGCGCATTCCCAGATTATTATATTTATGGGCTTCCTAACATTGGAATGCAAGTAATATATAGAGAATGTGCTTTACATCCAGGTGTTGCACCAGATCGATATTATTTACCAGACGAAGATTGTGAAGATAAAGATATAACGTGGGAAAGAAAGTTTAAAATAAAAGAATGTGATTTCTTAAGTTTTACAATTTCATATGAAGGTTCTTATGTAAATATATTAAAAGAATTAGAATTATGCAATATACCATTACGTGCTTGTGATAGAAACGATGATTATCCTATTATAATAGCAGGTGGACCTATAGTTATGTATAATTGTAAGCCTATTGAAAAGTTTTTTGATGTTTTTGTATTAGGTGAAGGTGAACAGGTAATTCATAATATATTAGATGTTTATATAAAAAATAAGAATATGGGAAAAGCTGTAGTGTTGAAGGAATTATCAAAGATAAGAGGAGTATATGTACCTTCAATAAAAGAGAACACTATAGTATACCAGGTACCAGTTGTACCAATAGATAAATATCCAGCTCATAGTGAATTTATGACAAAACGATGTGTTTATGGTGAAAAAACATTTACTATTGAAATTAGAAGAGGATGTAATCAGAAGTGTAGGTTCTGTTACATGGGAACAAGATTAAGACCAGCAAGAATGATTAGCGAGGAAACATTTAAAAAGTTAGTTGATGAAGGATTAAAGCATTGTAAAATTATTAAATGTTTTTATGAAGGGGTCGATGCAGACGTAATTCAAAGATATTTGGAATATATAGTGAAAAAAGGTGGTTTAGTTAGAATTGGTTCGCAGAGATTAGAAAAAGTTTCTGATAGGATAATTAAAATGGTTGCAGAATCTGGTCAACGGAAGCTAGTAATTGCACCTGAAACTAGTGAAAAATTAAGGCGGGTCATTGGAAAACAGGCAATTAAGAATGATAAAATAATAGAATTAATAAAAAAGGCTATGCTAAATGGGATTAGAGATATCGGATTGTACTTTATTATAGGTATTCCGTCAGAGACTAATGAAGATTTGGATGAAATTTGCAATTTAATCTTACGAGTAAGAAAAATTATGAACGAAAATGGCGATATTAATGGATGTCTTGAAATAGGAATAAATCCTTTATTTCCTAAACCTATGACAGCTCTTCAATTTTCTAAGGCAAGCAGTATTGATGAAATTAACAAGAAATTTAGTTACTTAAAATCTAGGTTAAGTAATAATTGTTCTTTGGTTATATCTAATGATGTTGTAGATGAAAAGGTTGAAAGAAGAACTATAAATGAAAAAGATATATCTATAATTAAAATAGAGACAACTATAGGTTCTGATATTGTATTTACTCAACCTATATTATCTAGAGGTGGAGAAGAAATAGGTGATGTTTTAGAATATGTATATAGAAATGGAGATACATATGAAAATTGGACAAAGGCTCTATATTTGTATAATATTAATGTAAATAATTATTTCAAGCAATTAGATACAGATGAAGAGTTTGTATGGGACTTCCAAAAGTGTTATGTATCAAAGGGTCATTTGATAAGAGAGTATATGTTTTCAAAAGCGTCACTATCTTCAAGTCAATGTAGTGCTAAATGTGAGATTTGTACTGATAGATGTAATCAATAATTAAGGAAATTTATTATTTATAGTTGAAAGATTTGTGAGTTAAAGTATTTATATAGCCAAGGTTAAAATACTATTGATTAATAAGGGAGAGGGAAAATGATAATATCAATTGTTGGATTGGATGGTAGTGGAAAGACTACTGTATGTAATGAAATTTGTTCAATATTGATAAAAAATAATTTTAAAGCTGAATGTTTAAAAGTTAATCCATTTTATGAACAAGGATATAAGTATTATAAGGATATTTTATATGAGCTTGATAAAAAAGATAATAGGTTACAGGAAAAATTATTAGAAGCAATTTTTACTTTAGATATATATAAGTATATTAACAGCAATATATCAAATGCAAAAGAAAAAGGAAAGATATATATTTGTGATAGATATACAGAAACTACATCAGCACTATTTGAGGAATTAAAAATTGGTGGGGACTTATATAGGGACACTATGGAATATTTGCCTAAGGCTGATGAAACATTTTTCCTAGATGTTACTAATGAAGTAGCAGAACAAAGAATTTATGAAAGAGATAAAATTAAGGACGGATTGAATAAGCATGTAAGTTGGACTATAGTTAATTATTACAGGAGTAAAGAATATACAAAAATTGATGCATCAAAACCATTAAATGATGTAGTTAATCAGATAATTACCTATTTAAAAGATAAATATGCTATATTTAAGTATTTAAATAGTGAAGCATGAGAAGAGGTGGACTATAATGATTAAAAAAATTCTTGACAAGTATTTTATAAATGGAAACTTCTTATTAATTGTTTTTGGTGGTTTTATATCAGGTATTGGAAGTAAAATGTATCAAATGGTGATAATGTGGTGGATATATCAAAAAACAAATTCTAGTGAAATTGCCGGAATATTTATGATTGTGTCATATTTACCAGGAATGATTCTTAGTGTATTTTGTGGCATGTTAGTTGATAGAATTAAACGAAAAAATATTATAGTTATGATGGATCTTGCAAGAGGTGTCCTCATGCTAATAATAAGCTTTTTATTTATCAGTAGAATTTTTAATATTTATTATTTGATAATTGCAACTATTATGATATCTATTTGTGATGTAATGTTTGATCCTGCAATTAATGCAATGATTAAAAGTGTTTTGGATAATGATACATTAAAGAAGGGAAACTCAATTAATGTATTATTTAAGAATTTATATAAAGTGTTAGGACCATTGATAGGCGGATTTTTAATGCTAAAGATGGATATAAAATACATTATCCTAATTAATGGAATTTCATATATACTTTCTGCTATTTGTGAAATGTTTATTAATGTAGATGAAAAACAAATAGTTAAATTTAAGGGAAATAATAATTCAATTAAAAATGACTTTAAAGTGATTTTAGACTTTTTTAAATCAAGAATTATAATTACAAAAATTATAATTACCATATCTATTGTTAACTTTTTTACATGTTCAACATATATAATTTTACCAGGGCTAATAAAGGATATAGGATTTCAGGCTATTAATTATAGTTTATTACTGAGTGCTATGTCTTGTGGATCATTTTTTAGTGCGTTTATTATTTCAATAAGTAAATCTGATAATGCATCAATAAGTACATCCAAAAAGCAGCTATCGAAATCAATTCTATTTTATGGAATAGCCATGTTAGTATTCAGCACGTGTAATAATTTTCCAGTAATGATAATTTCGTATTTTATCATTGGATGTGCTAATACTGTGTTTAATATAATCTTAATATCAATACTTCAATTTGAAATTTCTAATAAGTCTTTTGGAAAAATATATTCCTTCATTTCAACAATTTCATTAATATTAAGTCCAATATCTAATTTGGTATTTGGATTTTTAGGAAATAAAATGCAAAAGACCATGGTGTTTTTTATAATATCTGTTGTATTGTTGCTAGCAGGAATATATATAAGATTCATGAAGGAAGAAAAGTTAGAACAAAAATTGAATGTATGAGTTATTTGATATATATGCTTAGTTAAAATTTTTAAATAAAAGTAGTTAGTATGTAACATAAAAATGGATAAAAAGGTTTTGTGAATTAGTTTATACATTAATATAAGTTGCATTAACCTTATATCCATTAATATATTTGGAGGTTTATATGATAGTAGTATATAATAATAATGATATATTTGGAGAAATAGCTAAGGAGTTTAGTTTACAACATAACCTAAAAGTATTAGAAATTACCGAAAATAATCAAATATTAACAGAAATAAAAGATGATTTTATTATATTAATCTCTCCACAACTAATAGATGAGTCCTTATTAATGATCTGTTATAAACTTCAGTATAAAAAGGGGTATAAATTTGGAATAATAACAGGCTTGAATTTAGATATTATTAAAAACAAATTAGATAATTATGAAGAACAGTTAACTATAAATATGGAAGATGCTTATTTTATTTTTAGAACTGTTAATAGTAAGATTAATAGTGATCTCAATGCAGAAGTGTTAACCAGATATGATATTAGTACATCTATACTTAAAGAAAGATTAACAAATGGGAAGAATATTTTATCTTTTATAATGGATGGGAGCAGAATGCATTTGCAAACAAATGATGGATTAATTTGTGGAATTAATTTAGATATAGATGAAGATAAAATTAAGGAGGCTTATCCTCTTTGTATTAGAGATGATAAATTAGGTTGTTGTGATAATATGATCTTTGCAAGTGAAATAAAGGCTGAAAGTATATTTCTAAATTCATGTTCAAGTTCATTAATTGGAACTTCTAAGGATGGGAGATATATTAATGTAGCAATGAACTTATTAAAAAATAGTAAAGTAATATTTAGCGGATGCAGGCCTAAAGAAGGGTTCCCTAGTGAAAATTTATTATATTACTTGCTATTAAAACAAGGGTATACGGTTGGAGAAATATTGTATATTTTAAATATGAACTCTTATAATCATTGTACAGATTATTTTCCTTATATTTTATTTGGTTTTCCTAATGCCTTTGCAGCTAGTGAAAACATTGATGAATTAAATTTACTAGGTGATAAAGTAAAACATAATGAAATTAATATTAATATACCAGCAAATATGAAAAATTATAATATAGTAAATTTACAACTTGACGGTAATAATGACTTATTAGATAAGATATGCAATAGAGACTTTGAGATGGTATTAGATTCAGATTTTGATAATGACATATATTATTCTATAATACCTTATAAAACATCTAAAAAGGTGAAAATTATTATCTATTCTTGGAATATTATTAAGGAAGATATTAACTTAAGATTATATTGTTTAAATAAAGACTTTGGATTAATGAATTTACAAGTAAAATATAATAATCTTCAGAAGTTAGATTCTTTAAGTTTTAGACATAAGAAATTACAAAATCAAATTCATGAGTATCTAAAAAATTCTGTATTATTAATTCAAAACTTAAAAAAATATAGGCAAAATCTTAATAGTAAGAAGATAGTATCAAGCATTAACCTAGTAAAGAGTACAGAAAAGACTATTTCAGATTGTTTAGTTGAAGATATTAAAAAACAAGGAAATAAGTTTTTTGTAGAAAGGTATGGTAATAGTGCATTAATAGAAAGTGCAAGTCATACAATACACAATGATGCTCGCTGCCCATATTGTGGGAAGGGGCTATATTTAAAGAATGGAAAGAATCCTATTTTGGGTATAAATAGATTATCAGCATTTTGTAGTATATGCCATAATGTTTTCGATGTGCCTATTGAATCATCATATTCAATAAAAGATTTGATTTACCCAAGGATAAGTTTAGTAGAAAGTAAAAGTAATAAGGTTAAGTTCAAAATAAAAATTGAGAATATGAAAAAAATGAACTCAATTAACACCGTCTACTATGGAATTTGGTCAGAAAAAAGTTCTTATGTAGAAGTTTTACGTACAAGTAAGACAAGGGAAGACTTTGAACTTGAATCATCACAGGAAAAAGAATTATATTTAACCGTAGATTTTAAAGATGATATTAAAGAAAAAGTGTCACATTTCTATAGCCTATATGTATATTGGTTTGAAAATTTTGAGATATATGTTAGTACATATAATTTCAATTTAAGTAATATAAGTATGGTAAATGATGAATAGCTATTACCATATGCTGATTAATACATGGTGGTGTTAGAATATAAATAGTACAAGTCAAAATGAGAAAATCCAAAATAAATATAAATTATGGTACAATGTATGTATCGTAGAAGGAGGAACTCATTATGGCTAAACAATATGTTTATGCTAATCTAAAAATAGGTCAGCTGGCTCATTGAAAATTAGGTCACTT
>ENA-UOOR01001242-UOOR01001242.1-fermentation-metagenome-genome-assembly--contig:-NODE-1242-length-31181-cov-64.092688_pt1 | contig 31181 bp, 27 predicted proteins | sample MGYA00245780_ERZ724029 | MGnify/ENA primary metagenome ERZ724029 (study PRJEB28704, sample SAMN03018315) | fermentation metagenome | biome: anthropogenic terrestrial biome; feature: soil... | reverse complement strand
TGAGCAGAGAACTGAAGACCGGCAATGCGGTTATATACATGGGTGTGATGCACTACATTACCCTGTTCTTCAATTTCCTGCTTGTAAATGGAGCGGATTCCCTTTTCCACAGTAGCACCACCCAACAGATAAAGAGTCCAGGAGTCGTTCTGCCACATCTGGTATCGCAGGTTTAAAGGCACCCCGATATAATGCTGTTGTAGCGTACCCCGATATACCAGCTGGTCGTTTCGCCGAAAACGGGAAAACAGATAGGTATAGGACAATCCGGTTTCCAGACTTACATTGTTTCCGACCGGAAAGTCGGTTGTCAAACTGATAGTAACCGGAAGATGGTGCATTATCTCAGTAAAATCACCTGGCGTTAACAGATTGTATTTTTCTCCCAGGCCAGCGTCAGCGTCATTGGAAAAACCAATACCAGGAACAGGGTTGTCGTAATAAAACGATTCACTTCCGTCATATTCTCCGGGACTGATATCCGGCAGGCTGTTGCCGCTACCCAAAGCCAATAAGAAAGAATGTAGTCTCGAATCTTTTGTATGGACGGGAAGAGCGGGATAATCTTCCGCAGATAACAACTCTGCAGAATCCCCGTCCGGCTCTGTAACCGTTGATTTTGACGTCTTGTCCTGTTCCACCACTTCAGCCGGTGTGGGTACCTCTTCCAGTGAAGTTTCTGCCCTGAGATGTTCTTTTTCAGTCAGCTCCCCCATACCGGATGAGATCCTGCGGGAAACCACGCTTTCGGATTCTCTCATTTTCTGTCTTTGAAGTGAGCTTTCTTGTGTAAACAACTGCTGTGCCTCGGTCATATCTTTTTTTTGAATGTCAGCCTTACCGACAGGGATGTGGGATTGCAACTCCGTCTTCCGCCCATTATCGGGAATTGGCTGTGGCATTTCAATGACAGGCTCGTCTGTGAAGGGGTTCAGAAAAAGTAGCAATCCAAGCAGTAATATCGCCACACCTGCGGCAGACCAGCCCCAATATGCCGGAAACCGTCTGTTGCGAGAAGGAAGCCTGTCCGACAGGATCTCCCACAATCCTGGATCGACGGCCATCCGGTGTTCCCGCAACTTCTTCCCCACTTCCAGGGAAAACCGATCCAGCCTTTCTATATTGTTATTATCACCTGATTGCATCTTTTCTTCCCATTATTTGTATGTCGTCACATAACTGAATAACTTTTTTTTGCAACAACAGCCTCGCCCTGAAAAAAAAGGATCGTGAAGTACTCTCCTTTATCTGCAGCATTGTGGCAATCTCACGATGGCTATAACCCTCTACCGCATACAAATTAAAAATCGTACGAAAGGTATCGGGAAGTTCACCAATACACTGCATCAACTCCTCTGCTGTGATATCTTTTAAATGGGGTGTATCGTCATCACTCCCTGTTTCAAAATCAATCAAAAGCTCTTTTTCCTTCAGTCTGTTCTTTCTACGTATGTAATCAAGCGAAGTATTGACAAAGATCCTCCTAATCCATCCGCCAAAGGATCCTTTTCCAGAGTATTGTCCTATTTCAGTATAAATCTTCAGGAACCCCTCCTGCAGCACATCTTTCGCATCCTCGGCATCGGAAATATAACGCCTGCAAAGTGCCATCATCGCAGGAGCATACTGATCATACACTTCCTTCCTCGCCCACAATTTACCCTGCTTGCAAGCAAGTATCAAACGGTCTTCCGACATAAAGCTTCCCTGTTTACCCTTAAGACGTTTCAAAACAACGAAACGTTGCAGCAGATGAACAATAATATCCCATTTTCATCAATCATCCGTTATCCGATAATTCAATTAACAGGGAGGGTTCAGGTAAAAGAAAAAGTATGAAACAATGGGGTATAAGGTATGAAACAACGGGGTATTACAAACCAACAACCGGACTCATTACCTGAATCCGGTTGCCATCTTATTTAAGTATGTCCAAAAACGGACTACTCATTTCCTTTACTATAGTTCGGTGCTTCGCGGGTAATCATGACACCATGCGGATGACTCTCGGTATAACCGGCAGAGGTAATCCGGGTGAATTTGGCATCGTGCAGCTTCTCGATATTTTCAGCACCACAGTACCCCATTCCCGAACGAAGGCCTCCTACCATCTGGTAAATAACCTCCTGCAAGGTGCCTTTAAAGGGAACTCGAGCTTCAATTCCTTCGGGAACGAGTTTTTTGATGTCGTCTTCCACATCCTGAAAGTAACGGTCTTTGGACCCCTGCTGCATCGCTGAAAGTGAACCCATTCCGCGGTATGACTTGAATTTTCGGCCGTTAAAGATGATGGTCTCTCCGGGAGACTCTTCCGTACCTGCAAGCAAGGAACCCATCATCACCGAGGAAGCTCCTGCAGCAAGTGCTTTTACAATGTCTCCCGAGTAACGCAAGCCGCCATCGGCAATCAAAGGAATACCGGTACCCTTTAGGGCCATGGCTACATCATAAATAGCCGATAATTGAGGAACCCCTACCCCGGCAATAACACGAGTTGTACAAATGGATCCCGGTCCGATGCCCACTTTCACACCATCGGCACCGGCATCGGCCAGAAAGCGGGCTGCATCGCCTGTAGCCACATTTCCAACGACTACATCAATATGGGGAAAGTTCTCTTTCACCATCTTCAGCATATCTGCCACACCTTGCGAATGGCCATGAGCCGTGTCTATAACAATCGCATCCACGCCTGCTTCAACCAAAGCAGTAGCACGCTCAATGGAATCGTGCGTGACACCTATTCCGGCAGCCACACGCAGACGACCCTGTTCATCCTTGCAGGCAAAGGGTTTATCTTTCGCTTTCGTGATATCTTTGTAGGTGATCAAACCCACCAGCTTATAATTGGAGTCAACCACGGGCAGCTTTTCAATCTTATGCTGCTGCAGAATTTCGGCTGCATCCTCCAGGTTGGCCGACTGACGGGTAGTGACCAGGTTATCCTTCGTCATCACCTCTTTAATGGTTTTATTCATCGATTTCTCAAATCGAAGATCGCGGTTGGTCACGATACCGACCAATGTATTATCTTCCTTGACAACCGGTATACCGCCAATTTTGAATTCCGACATCATGGCCAGAGCGTCGGCCACAGTTTTTTCGGGCGTGATGCTAATGGGGTTCAGGATCATGCCGTTTTCGGCACGTTTTACGGCGCGCACCTGTCTGGCTTGTTCCTCAATACTCATATTTTTGTGGATCACACCAATACCTCCCTCACGGGCAATGGCAATGGCCAGTGTTGTCTCTGTTACCGTATCCATAGCGGCAGAGACCATCGGAACATTGAGTGAAATGTTTCTGGAGAACCTGGTGGTGAGATCTACATCCCGGGGAAGAACCTTGGAATAAGCCGGAACTAACAGAAGGTCGTCGAATGTTAACCCTTCCATAACAATTTTGTCTGCAATAAATGACATAAGTATAACCCTTTATTTTTTATTGCGTGCAAAAGTACATATTTTTTGGCGATATTGCATTGAAATGAATGTTAATTTTGTTATTTTGAGCAGCATAACAGCACACGGGCTGTGAACGTGTCTTTTTCAATTGATAAAAACTTTCTATGATTCATTGTTGCCCGGTTATTTTCTTTGTGGGTTCAAATCTCCTATCTTTGGCCTATGATTCATCACATTAAATGATTTAGCATTATGTCAGTATTAGTTGGAAAAAGAGCCCCGGTATTTTGGGCTCCTGCCGTAATCAACGGCTCAGAAATAGTAGAAAAATTCTCACTGGATGATTATCTGGGGAAGAAATATGTGGTATTCTTTTTTTATCCCGCAGACTTCACGTTTGTTTGTCCCACGGAACTTCATGCTTTTCAGCAGAAAATGAAGGAGTTTGAAGAAAGAGACACAGTAGTGGTGGCTGCTTCAACCGACTCGGCCGTATCGCACTGGAAGTGGTTGCAAACGCCTAAAAACGATGGCGGCATTCGGGGAGTTACCTACCCCATCGTGGCCGACCATTCGTTGACCATCTCCATGGCATACGATGTGCTGGCAGGAGAGTATACCACGGATGACTCAGGCAACCTCCTGTTTGAAGGTACCCCGGAAGCGTATCGCGGATTGTTCCTGATTGACAAGGAAGGCATTGTACGCCACCAGGTGGTCAACGACATGCCGCTGGGACGGAGTGTCGACGAAGTGCTGCGGGTAATCGATGCATTGCAGTTCACCGAAGAGCATGGCGAAGTATGTCCTGCCGACTGGCACAAAGGTGACAAGGGACTTTCCGCAACGCAGCAAGGAATTGCCGATTACTTGTCGGAGAAGTAATTCAGGAATGCCGGGTAAAAACCGAAAAACCAAAAGAGGCTGTCTCATATTGTAGTAACCCCAAAAGTTGGACAAGATTATAAATTAAAATTCTTGTATAGAGCTCGGTATTGCACCGGGCTCTTTCCATTATTAATGGCCCTCATCGCACTCAGCACTCCCAACACGGGCCGGATGAACGGTGCCGTACTCTATGTGTCAATCACCAGCGGCTCAGAACGTAGATTATGGGTGTTTGGAACAAAAGATGCCTGTCTCACGTTATATGATGAATCAATATCAATAAAAATAGACCGATGAACAGTTATTCAATTCCTCCGCAAGTACGCATCGGACATATTCATCTGAAGGTGTCGGATCTGAAGCGTGCACTCTCCTTCTACCACGATCTGCTCGGTTTCGAGGTCACCATGATGTACGGCAAACAAGCAGCCTTCCTCTCTGCCGGCGGTTACCATCACCATATCGGTCTGAACACCTGGCACAGCGAGGGAATGCCCGAGGCTCCACAGGAAGGAGTGGGCCTTTACCACACCGCCATCGCCTACCCTACCCGCAGGGACCTGGCCCTGATCCTGAAGAGGCTGCTCGAATCAGGATATCCACTGAGCGGCGCGAGCGACCACGGGGTATCGGAAGCGATCTACCTGAACGACCCCGACGGAAACGGTGTGGAACTTTACTGGGACAAACCGAAAGAAGAGTGGCCAGTGGAGGCAGATGGCTCGCTAAACATGTTCACCAAGGCGCTCAACGTGCAGGATCTGTTGAGCGAGGCAGGTAGCACGCCCCAAGAATAAAAAAAGGAACAATCTTTTACCGGTCGTGCTCCACCCAGATCAGCTCGGAAGTATCAAAGCCAATCTCCTCGGCTATGCGCAGGTAGCGCTCCTTCACTTCATCAGGGATGGTGGTCTCCCGAGCCAGGATCCAGAGGTACTTCAAATTTTTTCCCGCCACCAGCGCATAGCGATACTCCTCGTCAAGAGCTATCACATTGTACCCCGAATAGAAAGGTCCGAAGAAGGAGACCTTCAGCTTCGCCACATTGTCGTCACCGACAAATTTAGCCTTCCCCACCGCCTCCTTCCATTTCTCATCGGCGTAGGCGTAGCCTCGGTTCACTACACGAATGGTACCGTCGTCGTTCAGGCTGTACTGCGCACTGGTGTTGTTCAATCCCCGCTCAAACCTGAAGTCGAACCGGGCAATCTCGTACCATTTACCCAGGTACTTTTCCTTGTAGAAAGGGGTCACTGCAGTGGCACCCTTCGGGATGGAGGCACAGGAGACGGCAAGAAAAGCGAAAAGAGAGGTCATCGCGATGTAAATGTTAATTCTTCTCTGCATGATTGTTATTCCTGACTGTCAGATCACCACTCCAGGTCCTCAAGCATCTTATCGGAGTGCAGCAGCATATCGATATACTGTGCTCTCTTATAGATGAGGAGGGTATTGTTTTTATTGAGCACATTGTCGGATAGTTTTCCCCTGAACTGATCGATGTGGGTGTACTCTTTCCGCTGCATCCAGTCGGATATCTCCCGGTTAATCTCTCCTATCCGTTCCATACCGTGCCGATAAACGGCACTTACAACCTGCACGCAGGAGGCACCGGACAGAAGCACCTTGATGACATCCTCGCCGCTATAAATGCCGCGACTGCTGCAGATACCGGCTTTAATCCGCCCGTAAAGCATGCCTGCATAACGGAGCGACTTCTTGTACTCACCTTTATGGGTAAGATTGAACGCTCTCCGATGGCTTTCGTGCCATATATCCACATCGGGCTGAAAGAAAGCATTAAAAAGCACCATACCGTCAACTCCCTTTTCATCGAGCTGTTTGGCAAAATGAAGTATATTGGTGTAGTCGGAGCTCAGCTTCACGCTAACCGGAATAATGAGCTGCTGTTTAATGGCAGCCACAATATCTGCCTGACGCTGCTCGATTGTGGTTGCATCAAGGTCGAAGCTTACCGGTGTTTGGTAGAGATTCAGCTCAATCCCATCCACGCCGGTCTCCTCGATCATCTTTGCATACCTGAACCAGCTGGATTCATTCACACAATTGAGGCTGGCGATCACAGGGATGGAGAGGCCCTCCTTCACCTTGCGGAGTTTCACCAGGTAATACTCAATATCGGAACGTTCTACATCGGGATGGAGTGTGATCATCTCGGCGTGGATGTCGTTATACTGACTGATTTTCTCGTCGTGATGCAGATTCTCCATCTGTATCTGTTCCTCGAAGAGCGTTTTGTAAACCACGGCAGCAACCCCCTGGTCTTCCGCTTTTTTTAGCACGCCGAGGTCGGAGGTAAGGTCGGAGGCCCCCAAAATGACGGGGCTGCTGAGCTTTATGCTCATGTAGGAGGTTTCCAGGTTGTTCATATGATCATTTTTTTCAGATTAAGGTCTTATGAAATGAGCCGGGATCATGCGTCTGACGTGGGATGATCACTCAGCATATTACATATGACTGCCTTATAATTTAAAACGTAAACAATATTTTAAACTATAACAGCAGAAAAGCCCGAATAGTTTATCAAATGAAACAGTTAACATAATACACCTTCATATTCCAGGACAAAATTACCTTTGTCCGGCGCCTTCCGGCTTTAGACCTCCTCAATCACCATTTTCGCATGCGGGTTGTTGAGCCTGCTCTTCAGCCACTCCTCAATCTTGTTCCTGTCGGAGATGCGCAGTCCGTTGCGCGGGACAGTGAAGATCACGACGGGCATCATCTTAGAACGCCGTGTAGTGTCATTAACTGCCGTAAAGAGATAGGTCTCGGAATAAGAGCAGGAACGTATCTGCGGATAAAGAGGCTTAATCTCACCCAGGATCTTTTCCCCAAAGAGGGGGATGTTGCGGATGCTGTCTATCCTCCCCTCGGTCTGCCTCAAGGCAAAGGTGGTGGCTGCCAGCTGGCCGCTGAGTCGTTCCGACTCCGACTGATACTTTCTGACGTTCTCCCGCATCAAATTGGCATCAAATCCCTGGCGAATAACGATCCGGGAGGTGTCAAGACGATGTTTGAGCGCCTTCTCCCATATCTCGGTAATTGTGGTGTCTCCAATTCCGTAACCGGAGTATAACAGCTCTACCGATCGTCCGGCGGGGTTGATTTGTTTATCTTGGAGATAGTTCCCCCCGAGCAACGTTACCTCGGCAATAAAGCTCTCGGCATTCTGTGCGAATTCTTCGTTCTTCACCAGGTTCACACCGAAGATAATACTGGGAATCAGGGTAAGAAGAATGACGGCGGAGATAACACGGTTCACATGTTTCTTTCTGGCCGGATCGACAATGGAACGGATGGGGAACTTAAGCAGCTGGCAGACGATGAGTGCGGCAAAAGCGATGAAGACGGTGTTAATGGTGAAGAGGTAAAGTGCTCCGAAGAAGAAGTTAAACTGATAAGTGGCCAGCCCGTATCCTGCTGTGCAGATGGGTGGCATCAGCGCGGTAGCAATCGCCACACCGGGGATCACATTTCCCTTTAAACGACTGCTCATCGCCACAATACCGGCCAGACCGCCAAAGAGGGCGATGATCACATCGTAGATGGTTGGACTGGTACGGGCCAGCAGCTCCGAGTGTGCTTCGTTGATGGGTGAAAGCAGAAAGTAGAACGTAGAGGTGAGGAGGCTTACACCCACAGCAAAAGAGAAATTTTTCAGCGAACGTCGCAGCAGCTGAAAGTCGTATGTTGCAAGGCTATAGCCAACTCCGTTGATGGGACCCATTAGCGGCGAGATAAGCATGGCACCAATGATCACCGCCGTGGAGTTCATGTTGAGCCCCACGGAGGCCACCACAATAGCAAACACCAGAATCCACAGGTTCGTTCCCTTGAAGACGATACCCTGTTCAATGTTCGTGTGAATGGTATTATACTCTTCCATTTCGCTGCGCAGGTCGAACCAGCGCAACAGTTTCTCACTTCTCTTTTCCATAACCAGTCATTAATTTTGCGAATCTATAAAAAAAACCAAAACGACTGATGCGTTTAGAGAATATTTCTCTTTCGAAGGGCAGGGTCAGAGGACGCCTGTTCTCTTAAAGACGGCCGTGATGCGTTCAATGGAGTGATCGATCTGCTCAATGGTGTGTGTGGCCATCAGCGAGTAACGAATGAGAGTGTCGTTTGATGCGACGGCGGGCGGAACAACCGGATTGACAAAAATACCTTCTTCGAAAAGCATTTTGGTAATCATGAAGGTCTTGTCGTTGTCCCTGACATAAAGCGGCAGAATAGGCGTCGACGTAGGTCCCAGCTCAAACCCTCTTTCCCGGAACTGATTGATAGCGTAATCGGTCAGCTCCCACAATCGTTTCACACGTTCCGGCTCAGATTTAAGAATATCGAGCGCCGCGGCAGCAGCAGCTGTGGCAGCCGGTGTGATGCTGGCACTAAAAATATTGGTACGTGCATTGTGGCGCAGATAGTTGATCACCGGATAGTCACCGGCGATAAATCCGCCGATGGAGGCCAACGACTTGCTGAATGTACCCATCACAAGGTCCACATCGTCGAGCAGGCCAAAATGATCACAGACACCGCGGCCGCTGTATCTTTTGCCAAGGACCCCCAGGCTGTGTGCCTCGTCCACCATGATATTGGCGTTGTATTTGCGCGCCAGCTTCACGATCTCGGGCAGATTGGCCAGATCTCCTTCCATACTGAAGACGCCATCGACAACAATCAATTTCACCTTCCTGGGATCACAGCGTTTAAGTTGCTTCTCCAGGGAATCCATATCGTTATGACGAAACTTGTATTTTGTGGAGAAAGATGTCCGTAGTCCCTCTATGATGGATGCATGATCTCTCTCATCCCAGATGATGTATTCATCTCTTCCGGTAAGACATCCCAGTACCCCCTCGTTCACGGTAAATCCGGTGGAGAAAACAACGGCTTCATCCTTATTCATGAAGTTGGCAAGTTTTCGCTCAAGCTCCAGATGTATGTCGAGCGTCCCGTTCAAAAAACGGGATCCCGCCATGCCGGTACCATATTTCTTAGTCGCAGCAATCGCAGCTTCTTTTACTTTCGGGTGATTGGTCAGCCCCAGATAGGCATTTGAACCGAACATCAACACTTTCTTCCCGTTGATGAGAACTTCTGTGTCCTGATCGCTTTCAATAGCCCGGAAGTAGGGATAGATGCCTGCAGCTTTCGCACGCTGCGGAGCATCATATTTCATCATTTTTTCTTTTAAAAGATTCATCTAAAGAAAATTAAAAAAATAAACTTCTTCCTAAATCAGAGTGAGAAGTGTTTTTTCCAAGAAACCAATTGCAAAGATAGCAATTAATTTAAATAGTCGGATGCAACTCTTTTTTTTTGAACCACCCGGCTGGTTCGGACGAATATTTTAAACATTTTCGATTTATAAACGTTTTAACGACATTGGACACATTTAATAAATAAACAGTAACACAACTATGGTAAGTAAAGAATTAGAAACCGCAATTAACAAACAGATCAACGCCGAATTATGGTCGGCTTATCTCTACCTCTCCATGTCAACCTGGTGCGCTCACGAAGGTCTTCCTGGTTTTGCCAACTGGTTCAAGGTTCAGTTTCAGGAAGAACAGGACCACGCATTGAAGTTTATGAATTATCTTATTGCGAAAGGGAACAGGGTAGAATTAGCCCCTATAGAAAAGGTAGAAACGTCATGGGATTCTGTATTAAAAACATTTCAGGACACGCTGGATCACGAAAGAGTGGTTACCTCGCTCATCAACAATCTGGTTTCGATTGCGCGCAAAGAAAACGACTTTGCAACCGAAAACATGTTACAGTGGTTTGTGAATGAGCAGGTGGAAGAGGAAGAAACGGCCCAGGGAATGATCGACAGCCTGAAGCTGATAGGCAACAACGGATTTGGTGTCTACACCATGGACAAAGAGCTGGCGCAAAGGAGCTATACACCCATCAATACTGCTACAACTGCTTAATTGAAATAACTTTTGATATTTTTGTGAGAAAATCGGGGGAATTTCATTATTTCCCTGATTTTTTTCAACACAAACCTTTTGACGAAAAACGCTCATACTGACAAATCTTTCACACCGGACAATGCAGCTAGAAAAAACAGGGACTAAATACAGGAAATTGGGCAAGTGCATACTGTTAGACGCGGTAGGTATGGCTTCAGCTGCTATTCCGGCCGCCGCTTTTGTCGATGTAATATGGGCTCCCGTGGCCGCTTACATCAGCTACAAGATGTTCGGCGAGAAAAAGGGAAAATACACCTCCCTCATCACTTTCATGGAAGAGCTATTCCCTGTCACAGACATAATTCCATCGTTTACCCTCTTCTGGATTTTATTCGATTTTCTGAGTATTGGAAAAGAGAAAGAGAGGATGGCCAAGGTTGTTGATGGCACAATTATGAAAATCGACCAATAAAAAAATCATGATAATCAAAAAGATCGTTCTCTCGCTGGCAGCATTTTTCATGTTGCTTTCCTGCACCGGTGCTTCAAAGGTAGAAACCGGTTCTTTGTTATGGAAAGTATCCGGAAATGGACTTGAACAGCCTTCCTTCCTTTTTGGAACCCACCACCTTGTCCCCATCTCCTTTCTCGACTCTGTTTCGGGAGTAATGGATGCTTTTGAAAACACGGAACAGACTGTGGGCGAGCTTGACATGAGCAATATGGCTTCGATGCAGATGAAAATTATGAACGAGTCAACAATGCCGTCCGGCGTTTCGTATGATTCGCTATTGTCTCCGGAAGATGCAGCGCTGCTCGACAGCACGCTTATCCGGCTGCTGGGTGCCGGGTTGAAGCAGCTTGGCACACTCAAACCTGCCCTGCTCTCCAACCTGATTTCTGTCACCCTCTATCAACAGTACTACCCTTCCCTTTCGTCCGGGAAGAGTCTTGATCAGTATTTTCAGGAGGAGGCGTTAAAACGCACCCGGCCGGTAATCGGACTCGAAACAACCGAGGATCAGATCTCTGTTTTGCTCAACTCGCAAACATTGGAGAGACAGGCGGAACTGTTGGTCTGCATGGTCAAACATCCGGAACTGCTGAAAAAGCAGATGGATGAGCTCCAGGTAGCTTACCACGCACAGAATATTCATGCACTGCGGGCACTGTACGAGAAGGAAATGCCCGACGACCCCTGCCCTTCTACCGAAAAGGAGAAAAATACGCTGAACGGCGATCGAAACAGAAAATGGCTTGAACAACTGCCTGCCATCATGAAGGAGAAGCCATCGTTCATTGCCGTGGGATGCCTGCACCTTCCCGGAGAAGAGGGACTGATTGAAGGATTGAAAGAATTGGGATACCGCGTTGAAGCTGTAAACTAGCCACAACCGCAATCACGGCCAATACATCCTTATTCCTTTACCCATATCAACGGCATCTGACACCAAAGGCCCGAAAGCGCAAATAGGCCCATCTATCTTTTCTCCAACAGCACCACATTCTCCACATGATGGGTGTGGGGAAACATGTCGACCGGCTGTACACGGATAACCTTGTAATTGCAGTCCAGCAGGTTCAGATCGCGAGCCTGCGTGGCCGGGTTACAGCTCACATATACTATTCTTTCCGGCGCTGCCAACAAAATGGCATTGACCACATCTTCGTGCATCCCGGCGCGAGGCGGATCGGTAATGATTACATCGGGATGACCATGAGCTGCAATAAACTCCGCTGTAAGCACATCTTTCATGTCGCCAGCATAAAAGCGTGTATTTTCGATCCCGTTTATCTGCGAGTTTACCCGTGCGTCTTCAATGGCTTCCTCCACGTACTCTATTCCAATCACTTCCCTGGCATTGCGTGCCACAAAGTTGGCAATGGTACCCGTACCGGTATAAAGGTCGTACACCAGCTCATCACCCGTAAGCTGCGCGAAGCTTCGCGCCACCCCATAGAGGTGATAGGCCTGCTCGCTGTTGGTCTGGTAGAACGATTTGGGGCCGATCTTGAATCGCAATCCCTCCATCTCTTCAAAGATGTGATCTTTGCCGCGCCAGGTCACCACCTCCTGATCCGTAATGGTGTCGTTTGCTTTTTGGTTGATGATGTAGAGCAGGGAGGTGATCTGCGGATATTCAGCCACAAGGTAGCCCATCAGTTTTTCTCTTTTTTCACGATCATCTTCATAAAAGACCACAATCACCATCCACTCACCGATGGAGCTGTTGCGGATCATGAGGGTACGCATAAGCCCCTGTTGGTTGCGAAGATCGAAGAAGCTGTAGCCCTGCTCCAGGCAGAAGCTACGAATGCTGTTCCTTATTTGGTTGGCAAGGTCGTCCATCAGCCAGCACTTGTCGATATCGAGCACCTTGTCGAACATGCCAGGGATATGGAACCCCAGAGCATTCATTTCCGCAAACTGCTTGTCGGAGCTGATCTCCTCTTCGGTGAGCCACCGCTTGTTGGAAAAGGTAAACTCCAGCTTGTTCCGGTAGAAGGTGGTCTGTGGCGCCCCCAGGATGGGGGTAATCTCCGGCAGCTCCACCTTGCCAATACGGGTCAGGCTGTCCAGCACCTGCTGTTGCTTGTATTTCAGTTGTTCCTTGTAAGGAAGCTGTTGCCACTTACAGCCGCCGCAGACGCCGAAGTGGTTGCAAAAGGGTATTGTCCTGTTTTCGGAATATTTTTCAAAGCGCACCACCCTGCCCTCGGCATAACTGTGTTTCTTGCGCGTTAGCTGTATGTCAACCACGTCGCCCGGTACGGCATACGGTACAAACAGCGCCATTCCGTCCACCTTTGCAATTGCCTTTCCCTCTGCCGCCACATCGGTGATGAGCACCGACTCGAGCAGGGGAAGTTGTTTCCTTTTTCTTGCCATTAATTTGTTTTTTTGAAGTACAAAGATAGACAAAACGCCCCACCTTTCGATGGAGCGTTCGTACTATTTTTGTGTGATTCTGAACTACTTTGTCTGTATAGCGACAACAGCTTTCCTCAATCCTTTGGCGTTTGCTTCCAGGGTAATTGTACCCGGTTTTTCTGTTGACTCCACAATGGCCACCAGCTTACCGTTAAAAAGGTGCATCTGTGGCAGGTGAAACAGATCGAGACTGGCAGGATCACCGTTGGCTCCGGCACGATAGGTGCCCGTTCCCTTTACCTTGAACGTCACCAGCTCGTTCACGTTGGGACAGGGGTTGCCGTTCTTGTCGACCACCGATACGGTGATGAACGAAAGGTCTTTCCCGTCGGCGTTGATCACATTCCTGTCCGCCTCCAGCACCAGGCGGTACGGTTTTCCGGCGGTACGAACCTCTTTTTCTGCGGCTTTGTTGCCATCCTTATCGTAGGCCACCACTTTCACTGTTCCCGGCTCATACTTCGCATCCATCCACATCAACCGGTAACGCTTCTGGCGTTCCAGCCCTTTCTGTGCTGCTGCGCTGTAGCTACCCTCGAGCGGGATGGAGAGATCTTTCTTCCGCACCCCCTGGCTTTTGCCGTTGATAAACAACTCAGCCGAAGGGTAATTGGTATAGACGAAGACCGGCGTCGCCTCGCCCTCACGACCTTCCCAGTTCCAGTGGGGCAGGATATGGAGCGTTTCAGCCTCTTTGTTCCAATGGCTGCGGTAGAGGTAAAAACGGTCTTTGGGAATACCTGCCAGGTCCACCGCCCCGAAGAGGGAACTGTGGCTGGGCCAGTTGCTGTAATAAGGAGTGGGCTCACCCAAATAGTCGAAGCCGGTCCAGATAAACTCGCCGATGGTATAGGGAAGATCATCGTGCTGGATGAAATCATCTTCGGGGAGGTTCGACCAGCTGGCATGCTCCAGGTCGTAGGAGGAAGCCTGATGATCATCGTACATCGCCATTGCCTTCCGCTCCACCGGGAACTTGTAGACCCCGCGTGAGCTGAGCGCAGAAGTAGTTTCACTACCCAGCACAATCTGCTGCGGCAGCTTCGCGTATGCCTCCTGATAGCGGAAAGAGCGGTAGTTGAAGCCCGGCACATCCATGATGGCTGCCATATAGTTGTTGAAGACCTGATCCACACGATCCATGCCATTGGTAACAGGACGGGTGGGATCTTCCCGGTGACAGATATCCTGCAGAAAACGGGCCACCTTGGCACCCTGCGGGTTACTCTGCTCCTCCACCTCGTTGCCAATACACCACATCACCACGCTGGGGTTGTTCCGGTAATGATGCAACACATTGACCATATCCTTTTCGGCCCACTCCTTGAAATAGCGGTTATAACCATTGCGCACCTTGGGGATGGCCCACTCATCGAAGGTCTCCACCATCAGCATCATTCCCATCTCGTCGGCAATACGCACATATTCGGGTGCGGGCATGTTGTGCGAGGTGCGAATGGCGTTCACTCCCATATCCTGCATAATGCGTATCTGGCGGCGGATGGCAGCCTCATTCACGGCTCCGCCCAACGGTCCCAGGTCGTGATGCATGCAAGCACCCTGGAACTTAATCTTTTTGCCGTTCAGATAAAAACCGTCATTCGCAATCACCTCAATGGTACGGATGCCAAAGGGGGTGATGTATTCATCCACCAAGCGCCCATTCTTGTATAGTTTTGATACCGCCTTATAGAGGTTAGGCTGTCCGACATCCCAGAGCCTGGGGTTCTCCACGATCAGATCCTGTGAAAACTGATTCAGGTTGAACCGCGTTAATTCAGCTTCTGCAGAAGTAATCCTATTGGATTCAGCATCCATGATCTCTGTAGTCAATTTATAGACACCTTCACCGGGGGTATGCACTTTCGTTTGAATATTCACCCGTGCAAAGTCATCATTGACCTCAGGAGTTGTTACGTACGTACCCCATACGGGAATATACGCGTCATTGGTAGTGATCAGATGCACGTTCCGGTACAACCCGGCACCGGGATACCAACGCGACTGTTCTTCGAAATTCTCCAGGCGAACAGCCAGTGTGTTGTTCTGCCCATCCTGGTTAAGCAACCCAGTGATATCGAAATAAAAAGTATTGTACCCGTTGGGCCAATAGCCTGCTTCCTGTCCGTTGACAAAAACGCGGGCGTTGCTCATGGCTCCGTCGAACTGGATGACCACTCGTTTCCCCTCCGAAAAACCGGGAATAGAAAAACTGTTCCGGTACCACCCCGCACCGACAAAAGGAAGTCCGCCCGTACGGCCATAATGCTCTATGGCAGTGGTCTGTCCGTCTTGTACGATGGCCATGCGGTGGATGTCGTTCTGCTTATCGAAGGGACCATAGATGGCCCAGTCGTGCGGTACACGCACCGACTGCCATTGGCTGTCGTCGAACCCGACTTCCGATGCCCGGGGGTTGTCTTCCCGTGTAAATTTCCACCCTTTCTCCAGCGTAACCTGTATCCTGCCCTGCCCCCACAAAAGGGAAAGACCGGCAATAAGGGCGACACAAATAAATATTATTCTTTTCATCCTTAATCTTGTTTAATATATTTAATATATCAATGGGGTACAAAAGATTGGATAACCGGGGTTACCCAATCTTCTTAAAATCTATCGGATACCACTTAGCAGTATCTAACTGAGCGAGCAGTTGGGCTGCGTTACCACCTTGAAAAAGTCGTTCCCCTTGTCGTCGACCAGGATGAAGGCCGGGAAATCTTCCACCTCTATCTTCCAGATCGCCTCCATACCCAGCTCGGGGTACTCCACACACTCCAGGCTCTTGATGCTGTTCTGTGCCAGGATGGCTGCCGGGCCGCCAATGCTGCCCAGGTAGAAGCCGCCATATTTTTTACAAGCATCGGTCACCTGCTGACTGCGGTTCCCCTTGGCCAGCATGATCATGCTGCCACCGTGCGACTGGAACAGGTCCACATAGGAGTCCATGCGTCCCGCGGTGGTGGGGCCCATTGACCCGGAGGCATACCCTGCAGGGGTCTTAGCCGGACCGGCATAGTAGATGGGATGATCCTTGATATACTGTGGCAGTCCTTCGCCACGGTCGATACGCTCCTTGAGCTTCGCATGCGCGATGTCGCGTCCCACAATGATGGTTCCGTTGAGAGACAAACGTGTGGATACCGGATATTTGGAGAGCTCGGCCAGGATCTCTGGCATGGGCCGGTTGAGGTTGATTTTCACGCCCCCTCCCTCGCCTGCCTGGCGATATTCTTCGGGGATGAGCCGTGCCGGGTTGTCCTCCAGCTTTTCGATCCAGATTCCCTCTTTGTTGATCTTCGCCTTGATGTTGCGGTCGGCCGAGCAGGAGACGCCCATCCCCACGGGACAGGAGGCACCGTGACGCGGCAGGCGGATCACCCGCACATCGTGCGCAAAATATTTCCCTCCAAACTGTGCTCCCAGTCCCAGCTCCTCGGAGGCTTTCTTCAGCCTTTTTTCCAGTTCAATGTCGCGGAAAGCCCGGCCCAGCTCGTTTCCTTCGGTAGGCAGGTTGTCGTAGTACTTGGCCGATGCCAGCTTCACCGTCTTCAGGTTAGCCTCTGCCGAGGTGCCACCAATCACGAAGGCCACGTGGTAAGGGGGACAGGCAGCGGTACCCAGCGACTTCATTTTTTCAATCAGGAAGCTTTCCAGCTTCCCCGGTGTAAGCAATGCTTTCGTCTCCTGGTAGAGATAGGTCTTGTTGGCAGATCCGCCCCCTTTAGCAATGCAAAGGAAGTTGTATTCATTCCCCTGAACAGCATAGAGGTCAATTTGTGCCGGGAGGTTGGTGCCGGTATTCACCTCATCGTACATGTTCAGCGCAGCATTCTGGGAATATCGCAGGTTCTCGTTGACGAACGTGTTGTAGACCCCCTGTGAGAGCGCCTCCTCATCGTTGCCGTCGGTCCACACCTGTTGTCCCTTCTTGCCCGTGATGATGGCCGTGCCCGTATCCTGGCAGAAGGGGAGAATTCCTTTTGCCGATATCTCGGCGTTGCGCAGAAAGGTGAGTGCCACAAACTTATCATTCTCACTCGCCTCGGGATCGGCAAGGATTTGGGCTACCTGCTTCTGGTGATCGGGACGAAGCAGAAATTCCACATCGCGGAAGGCGGTCTGCGCCAACAGCGTCAATCCTTCCTTTGACACTTTGAGAATTTCCTTTCCTTCAAATTCTGACACGGAGACATGCTCCCTGGTGAGCAGATAATACTCGGTCTGATCCTTCGACAAGGGGAAAGGCGCCTGATACTGAAATGGTTTGTTTGCCATAAATAATTTGTATTGTTTGATTCGTTGATAACTGTCCGGTTTTGTTCACAAAGAGACAAAAATACAAAGAAAAAACGGCATCGGAAAACGATGCCGTACAAAATGACAATCAATTCATTGGGCCAGTCATATCTTCCGGGCGCACCCACCTGTCGAACTCTTCTGCCGTCACATACCCCAGGCGCACAGCCTCCTCCTTCAGCGAGGTGCCGTTCTTGTGTGCCGCATTGGCAATCTCTGCGGCTTTATAATATCCAATCATCGGGTTGAGGGCTGTGACCAGCATCAGCGAATTATGCAACAGCTCCTGAATGCGTGGCTTATTGGGCTCGATGCCCGACACACAGTGGACATCGAAAGAGACGGCTGCATCTCCCAGCAGCTGTGCACTCTGCAGGAAGTTGGCAGCCATCAGCGGCTTGAACACATTGAGTTCAAAATGGCCCTGCATGCCTCCCACGGTAATTGCCACATCGTTGCCGATCACCTGGGCACACACCATGGTGAGCGCTTCTGCCTGGGTGGGATTCACCTTCCCCGGCATGATGGACGATCCCGGCTCGTTGGCAGGGATTGTGATCTCCCCGATACCGCTCCGCGGGCCCGAAGCCAGCAGACGAATGTCGTTGGCGATCTTGTTAAGGGAAACCGCCACCTGTTTAAGGGCGCCATGGGTCTCCACGATGGCATCGTGTGCGGCAAGGGCTTCAAATTTGTTACGGGCGGTCACAAAGGGTAAGCCGGTGAATGCCGCGATGTAACGGGCTACAGCCGCATCGTAGTTTTTGGGAGCATTGAGCCCCGTGCCCACAGCCGTACCGCCGAGAGCCAGCTCGGCCAGGTGCGGCAGCGTGTGTTCAATGGCGTGAATGCCATACTCCAATTGAGCGGCATACCCGCTAAACTCCTGCCCCAGGGTGAGGGGCGTGGCATCCATAAGGTGGGTACGACCAATCTTCACCACCCCTGCCATCTCTTCCGATTTCGATGCTAACGATCGCTGTAGCTGCCGCAACCCGGGCAGGGTCACCTCTACAATCTTTTTGTAACAGGCAATGTGCATCGCGGTGGGGAACGTGTCGTTGGACGACTGCGACTTGTTCACATCATCGTTGGGTTGCAACGTCTTATCGCCCTTGCCTATTTTTTTGCCGGTCAGATGATGGGCCCGGTTGGCAATCACCTCGTTCACGTTCATGTTGCTCTGCGTGCCCGACCCTGTCTGCCAGATTACCAGCGGGAACTGCTCATCATGTTTTCCTTCCAGCATCTCGTCACACACCCGTGCGATGAGGTCCCGTTTTTCCAGCGACAACACACCCAGCTCGTGATTCGCATAGGCAGCCCCCTTTTTCAGGCAGGCAAATCCGTAAATAATCTCGATGGGCATAGAGGCTGGTGCTCCTATTTTGAAATTACTACGCGACCGTTCCGTCTGTGGTCCCCATAACTTGTCGGCAGGAACTTTCACCTCTCCCAGTGTATCCTTTTCGATTCTGTAATCCATATGATCTGCTTTTTATTTTGACCTGTAACATCATACACTTTTCAAATATACAAAAAAACAACGCCAAGCAAGGCTATTATAACATTATTATTTATAATTGATATAAATAATGCGGAAAATAAACGTATCTTTGCAGGCTAAACAAGGAGTTGAATTTTATGCGTCTGTCAGAACTACAAACAGGACAAAAAGCATACATCATAAAAGTTAATGGTAGCGGCGCTTTCAGGAAACGTATCCTGGAAATGGGGTTTGTACGGGGCGAGGAAGTGAAGTCGGTGCTCAACGCCCCGCTGAAAGACCCCATCAAGTATGAGATCATGGAATATGAAGTGTCGCTGCGACGTAGTGAAGCGGTGATGATAGAGATATCCATGCTTGAAGAAGAGGCTGAGAAAACCGCCCTTTATTCGGATGGCCCGCTATTGTTTGCAGACACAGCATTGTCTGCAGCGCAACCATGTGGCAGGAACGGAAGAAGACGCCAAAGGCGTCATCGTGCCGGACATCTGTACGTACCAAAAAAGAACATCAAAGTAGCCCTGTTGGGAAACCCCAATTCCGGAAAAACCTCCATCTTCAACCTGGCATCCGGGGCACACGAACGGGTGGGAAACTATAGCGGAGTGACGGTGAATGCCAAGGAGGGGACGTTGAAGCACAACGGTTACTCATTTACGCTGGTCGACCTTCCCGGCACCTATTCGTTGTCGGCCTACACTCCGGAGGAATTGTACGCCCGTAAATACATGCTGGAGGAAAAGCCCGACGTGATCGTGAACGTGGTATCCGCATCGGCATTAGAGAGGAACCTCTATCTTACGACCGAATTGCTTGATCTGCAAGTACCGATGGTCATCGCCCTGAACATGTACGATGAGCTGGAAGAGAGTGGACGCACCTTTGATCACGAGAAATTCTCCGCGCTCATTAACACGCCCATTGTCCCTACGGTGGGCAAAAGAGGGGAAGGAATCCCCCGGCTACTGGAAAAAGTAATCACCGTTTACCGGGCCAGGGAACGCAACCCGGTACAAATCCCTTACGGTAGGGTATTGGAGAAATCAATCTCCATCATGGAACGGGAACTTATGCAGAGTGATATAACACACTGCCACATGCCGCTGCGCTATATCTGCGTGAAGATGCTGGAAGGAGACAAGGAGGTGGAAGGCCGCATAGAGACGCTCTCTAAACGGGAACAGATCTTTGCACGGAGAGACAAGGAACGCTCCTATATCGAGAAGTTGCTGCGCGAAGATCCGGAGTCGGCATTCACAAATGCCCGTTACGGATTCATTGCCGGGGGGTTGAAAGAGACACTCACCGGAAAAATTCATTTTGCCGACAAAACAAAACTGCTGGATTCCATTGTCACGAATAAATATCTGGGATTTCCACTTTTTTTCCTCTTCCTCTGGATCATGTTTGAGGCAACCTTTCGCCTGGGAAACTACCCCATGGAGTGGATCGAATGGCTTGTGGCCGGCCTGGGAAACCTGATCAGGAGCAACATGGCAGAAGGCCCCCTGAAAGCACTGATCGTGGATGGCATTGTGGGCGGCGTGGGCGGCGTCATCGTCTTTCTGCCCAACATTGTAATCCTCTATCTGTTCATTGCCTTTATGGAGGACTCCGGCTATATGGCCCGTGCGGCGTTCATCATGGATAAGCTGATGCATAAGATTGGCCTGCATGGAAAATCGTTCATTCCGCTCATCATGGGATTCGGCTGCAATGTGCCCGCCGTGATGGCCACCCGCACCATTGAAAGCCGCAGCAGCCGCATGATTACCATGCTGATTGTTCCTTTCATGTCGTGCAGCGCCCGCCTGCCGGTATACATCCTGTTTGCAGGCGCATTTTTCCCCTCCCGGGCAAGCATGGTGCTGTTGGGATTGTATGCTTTCGGCATCCTGATTGCGGCACTTACGGCACGCCTGTTCCGCAAAACACTCTTCAAGGAGGAAGAGGCACCGTTTGTGATGGAACTGCCTCCCTATAGAATGCCTACCCTAAAATCGATTTTCACCCATATGTGGGACCGGTCACGGCAGTATCTCCAAAAGATGGGAGGTCCCATCCTCGTCGCTTCCATCGTCATCTGGTTCCTGGGGTACTTCCCGCAAAACCAGCAACGCGAAGCAGGATTCGACACGAAGGCAGCGCAGGCAGAAACTCAATTCAACCGGAACGAAATCAGCAGCAGCGAACGGGATGTCCTGCTTGCCGATATTGCTCATGAAAGGAACAGGGAACATCAGGAAAACTCCTATATCGGAAAAATAGGGAAGTTTATTGAGCCGGTGATGCGGCCGCTGGGATTCGACTGGAAAATATCGGTGAGCCTTCTCTCGGGGATGGCCGCCAAGGAGATTGTGATCAGCACCATGGGTGTGCTTTACACCGGTGACAGCGAAGACCAGCAGTCGCTGCAGGCAAGACTACAAGCCGAGACGTATCCCGACGGGCCACCTGTGTTCACTCCGCTTGTCATCATCGGCTTTTTGTTGTTTGTGCTGATCTACTTCCCCTGCATTGCAACCATTGCAGCCATCAAGGAGGAATCACACTCCTGGAAGTGGGCACTTTTCAGCGTAGCATACTCCACCGGCCTGGCCTGGTTCATTGCCCTTGTAGTGCATCAGGCAGGGAGCCTGCTCATATAGGATTTACGGGCTGTCAAACTTTTTATCCATTCATTTTGTTGTAAGATTATGGACATACAACTTTTTATTGTTATCATCATTGGCATTGTTGTGGGAATCATTCTCCTGCGAGAGATTTATCAATTCTTTTTTACGAAAAAAGACTTCTCCCACTGTGGCGGCTGCAACATGTGCGAACTGCCGAAAAAAGAAACGGAAGAGTCACTCCCCCGTTCTATTTGAGTCATCACATCAGTCCAGATTGTCTTGTTGTATTCACTTCATCAGTTTTGCCAGCACCTCCAGGTTGGCAGGCGAATCGGGTTGCTTCCCTTCTGCCGTATGTAGCTCTGCAATCCGGTCGGCATACTTTTCATACACCTTGTGCTTCACGATCTTCATGGTGGAGTTGACCATCCCGTTCTTCTCGCTGAAAGGCTCTTCGATCACGGCAAAGGCGGAGGGGATCCAGCGGTGGGGGAAGAGGCCGTCGTGCTTGCCCCCCTTCATATAGGCCGCGATCTCACCGGCGATAACCCGTGACGCCTCTACCGGATCGGAGGTGCGTCGCTTCAGCGCCTCCCGGTTGACCGTCAGCAGGGCCGTGGTGTAGGGGCTCTGGTTGTTGTGCAGCACGCACTGGTCGATGAACTCCGACTGGGCCATGATCGACTCTTCGATCCCCTCGGGAGAGAACTTCTCGCCATCGTTGCTGATCAGCAGCGACTTGGTGCGTCCCAGCACATAGAGGTAGCCGTCGCTGTCGAGGTAACCCATATCGCCGGTACGGAGCCAACCGTCGACGATGGTTTCCGCTGTCGCTTCCGGATTCTTCCAGTATCCCTTCATCACGTTACCCCCTTTGATCAGGATCTCGCCCTTCTCACCCACCGGCAGCGGGTTCATCGCCTCATCGCCAATGCGGATCTCCATGCGCGGCATGGTCTTGCCCGAGGAGCCCAGCTTGTGGGCTTGTGCACAGTTGGCGGAGATGATGGGCGACGCCTCCGAGAGGCCGTAGCCCTGGTACATGGGTATGCCGATGGCATAGAAAAAGCGTTGCAGCTCGATGTCGAGCAGGGCACCGCCGCCAATGAAGTACTGCAGGTTACTGGCGAAGTTCTGTCGTATCTTCGAAAAGATCATCCTATCGTAGAAAGCAACGAGCGGTTTTAACAAAGCCCGTTTTCCACGCCCCCGGTTGTACCCCTCCCCGTTGTAGGTATATGCCACTTTCAGTCCCTGGCGGAAAAGGCGCCAGGCGGTCTTCCCCTGCTTCTCGATCCCCGTCTCGATGTTCTTCCGAAAGTTGGCGGCCAGCGCCGGCACACTCATCAGCAGGTGGGGGTTGATCGCCTTTATACTCTTGGGCACGTTGCGCAGAATCTCCATGGCGCTCTTGCCGGCCGCCACGGAGGCGATGGCGGCACCGCACTTCATGAAGGCGTAGATGCCGGCGGTATGTCCGAAGGAGTGGTCCCACGGCAGGATCAGCAGTGTACGGAAGTATGAGGGGATACCGTTGAGATGGTCCACTGCCTGCTCGGCGTTGCAGACATAGTTGTCGTGCGACAGCATGATCCCCTTGGGGTTGGCCGTCGTACCGGAGGTGTAGGAGATGTTGGCCAGGCTGTCGGGCTCCACCGCTGCCATCCGCTCCTCCACCTGCTTCCTGTCGGCCGCGAGCAGGGCGTCGCCCAGCTCGAGCACCTTGTCGAAATAGATCTCATCCTCCGCCGGATCTTCCACCGCGTCGAGCAGGATGTAGCGCTTCACCGTGGTGAACTGCCCCTTCATGGGGCGCAGCTTCGCGATCTGCTGACCGGAAGCCAGCACCATCACCGAGTCGGAGTGGTTGATGCGGAAGGTGATATCCTGCACCGTCTCCAGCTTCACCGAGAGCGGCACGCAGACCGCCCCGGCGTGGAGCACACCCAGTTCACCCAGCACCCAGTTGTTCTTCCCCTCCGAGATGAGCGACACCCGCTCCCCTGCCCTAAGACCGAGTGCCATCAGGCCCGCCGCAAAGCGGATTGACTGCTCCTGCACCTCACGGAAAGTGAGTGAGCTATATTCTGCGCCGTTGCGTGCCTCATAAAGAAAGGGCCGCTCTCCATATTTCTCTACTGTCTCCTGCAGCAGCGCAATAATTGTTTTTCCCATATTGAATATTGATTGGTATACATTATGAAAATCTCACATCCTGAATGCCGGCATCTCTGTCAAACACTTTTTTTGCAAAAGGACAAAGCGGAATTATCTTCAGTTCCTGCTTTCGCGCAAATTCTACACCCGCCATCACCAGCTGCTTGCCATATCCTTTTCCTCCGTGAGTCTCTTCTACTTTGGTATGATCAATGATGATCTTGGAATCATCAATCCACACATAAGTCATTTCCCCGACGGGAAGATCATCTTCATACATGACAAACCGGCCTTTCTTGCCGTTGTCTTTCTGTTCGATCCTCGTCATTTTCCTTCTTTTTTTATACTCAATGCCCCCGAGGGACACTTGGCAACCTGATCAATCATTTCCTGGCTGGTTGCATGTTCCATCTGTATCCATGGCCGCTCGTTGGGTTTATATACATTGGGCAGTGTTTTGACGCATACACCCGAATGAATGCATGCATCGGGCTTCCATACAATTGTAATCTCTCCGTTGGTGTACTCTTTTGTTTTCATCGTCTGGCTATATTGAATTAATGAATCCCAAAGTTATCATTTTTTTGATCGGCCTCACCGGCCAATACCATAATCTTCGCCATAAATTACTGCTTTCATCCAAAAAAATACCGTGTTCACGGTCGAAATACGTGGCATTGAGGGGGACCGCTGGCATGATCGGCAAACTGTGAATAGTCTATCCCGGAAAGATTCCGACGGACAGGCTTTGACGCATCCGCATTTAGCAGAAGCTGGCCCGGCCGTGTAATGTGCCATGTCAACGGATTGAATGGCATTATCCCGGATACTATATCTCTGTACGTTGTGGTAATCCCGGTATCCATATCAAAAATCAGGGAAGTAACAAGCCGCTATATCTCATTTTCCAGATATTCTTTTAATCCCTGTAATATGTCGGTCCACCCGGCCAGATAACTTGCTTTTGTAAAATACTTGCTTCCCTCATCAAGAAAAGTCTCAATCCCTTCGTGCGTAAGTACCACTTTGGTAGACCCTTCACGGGGAAAAAGCTCCCAGGTAAGCACAGAGGTTCCTCCGCTGTGTCCGGGATGTTCCCACGTATGTTGCAGCTCTTCAGCGGGAATCACTTTCAGGATTTTAAACAGGTGACGAAAATTATGTTCTCCATCATCGTCAGAAAAAGAAACGATGAAATCGAATATTTCTCCTTCTCTGGGTTCGAAGTTCGAGATATTGAAATACCAGTTTTTCATCTCCTCGGGTTGGGTAAGCGCCTTCCACACTCTTCCAACGGGCTGGTCAATGATTATTTCTTTACGTATCATACCTTTATGTTGTTTATACAGTTTCCACATCGTCTAAACAACTATTTCTGTCAGAATGTTTGTCATGCCTCTTCAAAATGAATCACTTCACTATTGTGTGTGCGGGATAGTATTTTGTCTTGAGGCGTTTTGACACATTCACCAGCAGGATCAGCACGGGCACCTCCACCAGGGGACCAACCACACCGGCGAAAGCTTGTCCGCTATGCAACCCGAAAACGCCGATGGCCACAGCAATGGCCAGCTCAAAATTGTTGCCCGAGGCGGTAAACGAGATGGAAGCGTTCTTGTCGTAGGAGGTATGCATCGCTTTGCTGGCAAAGAAGCTGATAAAGAACATCAGGGTAAAATAGATTATCAGCGGGATGGCTATGCGCACCACGTCCATGGGGATCTCCACGATCAGTTCGCCCTTGAGGCTGAACATCAGCACAATGGTAAACAGCAGGGCTATCAGCGTAATCGGTGATATGGCCGGAATAAATTTCTTTTCGTACCAGCTCACCCCTTTCACCTTCACCAGGATTAGCCGACTCAACATGCCCATCAGGAACGGAATGCCCAGATAAATGGCAACAGTTCGGGCGATGGTTCCGATGGAAATGTCCACGATGGCCCCCTCGAAACCGAATAACGGAGGCAGCTTCGTGATAAATAACCAGGCGTAAAAGCTGTAAAAGAACACCTGAAAGATGCTGTTCAGCGCAACCAGGCCAGCGCCATACTCACTGTTCCCTCCCGCCAGATCGTTCCACACCAGCACCATGGCGATACAACGTGCCAACCCGATCAGGATGACGCCGATCATATATTCGGGATAATCGCGCAGGAAAACAATCGCCAACAGGAACATCAGGATGGGCCCGATGATCCAGTTCAGCACGAGCGATATGGTGAGCACCTTTCCATTGGTGAACACGTTGGGCAGCAACTTATAATCCACCTTTGCCAATGGCGGATACATCATCAGAATTAAACCGATGGCCAGCGGGATGTTGACGGTGCCCCTCGACAGGGCATCGACCCGTCCGCCGAAAGAGGGAATGAAATAACCCAGTGCCACACCTACAGCCATCGCCAGGAATATCCAGAGGGTAAGGTACCTGTCCAGGAAACGCATGTTACTTTTACTCATGAACCTGATATTTAGGGAGCGATTGTACATCACTCTGAATCCAATTTTGTTAAACTCTTTTATTTTTATTTAATCGGATAGGATGCACAAAAAGTCAGACTTTTCGCGCAACAACATCAACCGGGTAAGATGTTTGTCTTCTCTTCTGCTTTTATTGTCGGATATGATTCACATAAAACGCATGAAATTCCTCTTTTATTTCATCGCGTACGCGGACATATTCCGAGAGGATAAATTCAGGCGTACCCGTCGCATCCGACGGATCGTCAAAGCCGATATGCAGGCGGTGTTTCACTTTTCCCATAAAGGCCGGGCAACTCTCGTTCGCACCGCCACAGACCGTGATCACATAGTCCCATTCCCCGTCCAGGTACTTATCCACACTGTCGGAGGTGTGATGTGAAATATCAATACCCGCTTCTTTCATGACTTCTACCGCTTTGGGATTTAACTTGCCGCTTGCGTTTGTGCCGGCCGAATGAACATCCAGGTCCGGATCGAACGATTGCAGAAAACCATGTGCCATCTGGCTACGGCAACTATTTCCTGTACACAGGATTAAAATTCGTTTATTCATCTGTTTGTTTTTTTTTGCTTTTACGGTAATTGAAAAAATTCCCGACTCTCCTGATTTAAACGCTGTCAAAGAATCACGATGCATATATTTTAAAAGTAGCTCATCGGGCATATTCACTTTCTTCCTGCTAACGACTTCGATTTCATTGAACTTTGCCATGGATATCTCAGCGAGGTAATTTTCCTGCGGTATTGCTCCGGCCACACACCCCACATACATTTCAACAGCTTTTGAGAGCTCCCGGGGAAGCTCCCCTTTCAGTACGATGTCAGATATACAGAAATGACCTCCGGGTTTTAAAACACGGTATATTTCGTGAAATATCTTATCTTTTGCAGGAAGCAAATTGAGCACACAATTACTGATGACTAAATCGATTGAACTGCTTTCAACCGGTAAATTTTCAATATCCCCTTCACGAAATTCTACATTTTGGAATCCTCTTTTTTTTGCATTTTCTCGTGCTTTAGCAACCATTGCCGGGGTAAAGTCAACTCCGATCACTTTCCCGGATTCTCCTACTTCCGCACGGGCGATAAAACAGTCATTCCCGGCTCCTGAGCCTAAGTCCAAAACGATGTCTCCTTTTTGTATATTCGCAAACTGCGTTGGGATCCCGCATCCTAATCCCATATCCGCCTCGGCAATATATCCGTCAAAAGCACGGTAGTCTTCACTCATTATACTATGACCATCTACTGAACAACAGGAGGAAGAGCAACAGGAGGATTTCTGATTTAGCAAAACAATATCCCCATATTTTTGCTTCACCACTTCTTTTATTTTATCGTTCTTTTTCATCGCGCTCATTATAAATTTCTCCATTCAATCAGCGCCGTATGCTCACCGGAAAGTTCTTTCACTTTCCCAATCCACGAAAATTCACTCCGAGCTTTTGATTGCAGAAAAGGGTTCTCAGTATATACCAGTGAGAGGCAGGAGTTGACCACCCACCATTTGTTGTGTATGCCGGCCCGCTGTAAATCGGCTTGTAGCCTTTCCGCTTCAAATACAGGTGTTGCTTCAGGCAGGGTGACGATCACCACCTCCGTCTCTTCCGGGTTTCTCAAACGGGGCAATAACCGGCTTACCGAATCGGAAATACCCTGTGCCCTTTCCACTTCCTTATGGTAACTTTGTGTGGAATCCAGCAGGAGGAGCGTGTGGCCGGTAGGTGCGGTATCAATCACCACAATTTCAGTGTCTGCCTTGTCCACAATTTCAGCGAAAGCTTTAAATACCGCTATTTCCTGGGTACAGGGAGAACGCAGATCCTCTTCTATATATGCCATATCTTCGGCGCTCATGTTCGGTGCGGCCTTGCCACGTACCTCATTCTTGTATTTTTCCAACTCCGTTGCTTCATCGATGCGGCTCACAGAGATACCGGCTTTCAAAGCAAGGTCGTAATTCAGGTGGTTTGCCGGGTCGGTAGTCGTCAGGTGCACCTTGGCCCCGCGTGCAGATAATCCGAGTGCAATATTTGTAGCCAACGTGGTTTTGCCTACGCCCCCTTTTCCCATCGTAAAAACAACCCGTTTACCGCTGGCATAGAGATCATCAATTAAATCTTCCAGCCCTTTTTCGCTCCTCATCGGTTTGTAGTCATCGATCAACTCCACATTGTCCTCGTACAATAACCTGCGGATATTGGCAATATCCGATAAATTATAAGAACGTAATGGAACAGTGAATGTGGGGTAGTCCGCTATTTCATCCGGAATGTCTTGCAAAGCCGATTGCTGTTTTTCGTGAATTTCATGGAATACCCTATCCTCATTTTGCAATTGCTGCAAAACCCCGTTGATCACCAGAATCTGATTCTTTATGCCCAGCAGTTGCAGCTCGTGCGACGAACGGGCAGCTTCATGTAAGGCAGATGTCTCGGGACGACTCACTAGTACGAGACGGGTTTTACTGCCGTCTGCCAGGGTATTGACCGCCTCTTTATAAATATCTTTCCGTTCCTCAAGACCCGACAATTGACCCAGACACGATGCACCGTGTGTACTCTCGCTGATAAACGTACTCCAGGCAGAAGGCAACTGCAACATACGCAACGTATGACCCGTAGGGGCTGTATCGAAGATGATATGGTCATATTCCGATTGTTTGGAGGCATCCGTCAGAAAATCGGAAAATGCATTGAACGCGGCAATCTCCACCGTGCAGGAGCCCGAGAGTTGTTCCTCCATATTCCGGAGTACGCTGACAGGCAGTTTTCCCCTGAACGGAGAGATGACACTTTCCCGGTATGCAGCCGCTTCCTGTTCCGGATCAAGGTTTACCACCGTAAGCCCCGGCACATTGGCAACAGACGTACCTTGTCCGTTCAATTTTTGGGCGAAAACATCCTGAAGGTTTGATGCCGGATCCGTACTGATCAGCAGGATTTTCTTTCCACCATCTGCCAAGCCTATTGCGGTTGCACAGGCAACCGATGTTTTTCCTACTCCTCCTTTACCGGTAAAAAAGAGGTATTTTGCGATTGCTGTTTCTGATAAATTAAATGGTTTCATCATTGTTTATTCAAATCTGCAAATTACTTAACCGGGATAAAGTCCAGGGAAATTCCCGTCCACTCACCCAGTTGTTTGCTGGTGGGATAAACTTTGGACAGAACGATTTCTCCGTCTACCAATGTGATGGGTAAAGCTTCGGCTCCCTGCTCCTGTAAACATTGGTTTACCACACTATTCGAAACAAATGCCCGGGGTTCATCCTTTAAATTATGACGGGTAATGTTGACACCCTTTCTTTTTAACGTATCGGTTACCGTGGCCATCCTCATTAATTCAGGATTAATATTCGGGCCGCACAATCCGGTGGGGCAACACATGGCCGGATCAAAAATCTCAATCGTTTTCATTGTTTATCTGATTAGTTTTGGTCTATATAATTATATCAACATCGTTTTGATCATAGAGTTTTATCTTCGCCGAACAACGAACATAAAAAGCAAAAAAACAGATCGCCTTAACAATTTATCCCTTTCCCGTCGAACAAGTTGAAAAGATCTGAAAAGAGTTTTCGGGCAATTTCCCAATTCTCTTTGTGGATGCAATACCGTACTTTTGGCGCTTCAATCTCTCCCTGTATCAAACCGGCCTCTTTCAATTCCTTCAGATGTTGTGAAACGGTAGATTTGGCCATGGGAAGCTCGTCGTGGATATCGCCAAAAAAGCAACTGTCCTGAGAGGCTAGAAATACCAGAATCTCAATCCGGGTTGGATGTCCCAATGCTTTCGCCAGGCGGGCCACCATCTCCTGTTCTGCTGTCTGTAACGTATGCTTTGTTGTCTCCATACTTCAATTAATGTTCGCAAATATACGAACACTAATTGAATCATCCAAATTTTCGGAACACGAAATATGGATTCATCGTGAAATGCCCGAAGAAAATTACATGCAGGGAGTTATCGCACTATAATGTATCGGTTATGAGTTCAGCATGACACCTCTCTGGAAAGAAAATTGATAAATATTAAAGAGAGGTTGTGAGTTTCCACTTAACGTTCTGAGGGAGGATGAAAAAATAATGTACACGAAAACTTGAATTAGTTGATAAATCAGACTATGTTTGCAAAGACAAACTTTAGATGGAAATCGTATATTTCGATGCCCTTATCTCTTGTTATCCAAAAGAAAAACAATTTAATCCACGAAGCTATGAGCAGAGGATTTGTCAAAGAAGGAGATCAGGAAGAAATTCCAATGGTACCACCCAGGGCTTACTTACCCGAAGGAGCAACAAACTATGTGACCCAGGTGGGAATGGATGAACTATTGGCCGAAAAAGAGAAGCTTATCAACGAAAAGGAACATCTAAACAAAGCCAATGAAAATGAGAAACGGATAGCGTTGAACCATATTAATGCAAAATTGTATTTGCTGAACAATCGAATAGATACAGCCATAATCGTTCCTCTCGATGAGCAGCCTCAAAATGAAATAAGGTTCGGTGCACGGGTAACTCTCAAAATTGAAGAATCGAAGAGAATCAAAACTTTTCAGATAGTAGGTGTTGATGAGGCTGATGTTTCCAAGGGGAAAATCTCGTTCGTATCGCCTTTGGCAAATGAGTTGATTGATAAAAAAATTGGAGACAAAGTGGTTCTAAAACGGCCCAAGAAAGATATTGTTTATGAAATCATGGACATAGCCTATGCATGAAAGCTAACAAAGCCATCCCATGGTAGAATAAGGCGGTTTTGTTTTCCCAGACAAGTACCCGAATAGAAAGAGGGTGTATCACACAATGTGATATCACCCTCTTTTCTTTTTCGATGAATGATCTTATGTCTAGAATTTATATCCTACAGAGAGGTATGCTGTTTGATTTTTCACGTTGGCATCTTTGTTTCTGGAGATGTTCAGTAAGCCCA
>ENA-UOOR01001241-UOOR01001241.1-fermentation-metagenome-genome-assembly--contig:-NODE-1241-length-31212-cov-51.114292_pt1 | contig 31212 bp, 26 predicted proteins | sample MGYA00245780_ERZ724029 | MGnify/ENA primary metagenome ERZ724029 (study PRJEB28704, sample SAMN03018315) | fermentation metagenome | biome: anthropogenic terrestrial biome; feature: soil... | reverse complement strand
TTGTTTTTTTGCTGATAGTTTGGATTTTATTTAAGTTTGGATAACGCATATCGTGAATGCGGGGACCTTTACCTCGTCCTAAATGTGAGATACCAGCTTGATGGAGAACTTCCCGAAAAAGCTGGTATATCCTTGAATCAGAATAATGTCCCCCAAACGAAGACGGAAAGAAAAAGGGATTTCCGTGTTTTTCAATATCGGCTACATTACGGTAATCGCGGCATCGTTGTGTTAAGCTGTCTGCCATCGGCAGCACTCGTTCCTTTCCGAATTTGGCATTTCGGATATACAGTGTACCTTTGTTAATGTCAACATCTTGAATACTTAAGTTTAACGCTTCTGAAATTCTTAGGCCGCATCCATAGAGCATGCGCAGCAAAAGTGGCAAGATTAAATGCCGGTTTGGCGTACAGCTATTTGGAGGATAACGGTCACAAGCCTCGAACATTCTCTTTATCTCATCACGTGTAAATATGTAAGGCGTATAAGCATATCTATCTATGGTCACCATTGCTCTTGGGTAAACATATGCAGGATATCCTATGCGATTCATGTATTCCGCCAATCCCCGCAGCAACGAGATCCTGCCACATTGTGTCGAGATAGTCTCATTGGGACTGCGTGTACTCCAAGTTGTGACTAGTTGTTTTGTTAGTGCCATTTCCGAAAAGCTGGTATTGTACGCAAATGCATCGAATCTCTGTAGCATACGAGCTCCCTTTTCAAATTTGTAACCAACAGCTCGTTTCTCAGCGATATATCCCTCAATTGGAGTAGCAAGAATGCTGCGGAACTTGTAGTTCTCAGACATTCTGAAACATCTCCTCAGGGTCAATTGCGCAAGACTTTAACCCATTCATATCTGTGTGTAGATATATTGAAGTCGACCTTGAATCCACATGACCCAGGATTTCAGAAATAACTGCTAGAGATGACCCCTGTTCCAGAAGCGTGCTTGCCAAGGAATGCCTGAGTGAATGAAGTCCATGCCGCTTTCCACGGGGAACCTTGATTCCAGCCTGGCGAGTATATTTAGTAATAATATTATGAAGATTAGCATTTTCGCCAAAGGCCTGATATGGTGCATACATCCGTACAAACAAATAAGTTGTCTCACAAGCAGGTCGAGCATTTTGAAGATAGTCAATTAACGCCCAACCAACATCATGCAGGATTGGATAGGTTGTCTCAACTTTTGTTTTTCCCTGTGTAATGGTAATGGTTCTGTCTTTCCAATTCAGATCCGCAAGTCTTAATGCTTTTACATCGCCCACCCGTATTCCAAGCTTTGCAACGAGCAAAAGAATAGCATAGTCTCTCTTGCCTACTGGACTTCCGCGATCAATAGCACTGAGCATATGTTTGACATCGTCTGCCTCCCATGTCGATGGAATAGCAGGGTAGTAGTATTTACTCTGTTTCGGTACGCTAAGTGATAAGTCTGTTTCCGTGTACTCATTCAGATATAGAAATTTTAAGAACATTCTTAGTGTTGTCAGGATTGCTGCGATACTTTTTTCATGATTTGGTACTATACTAACAACATAATCCGAAATAATTTCCGGCGTAATTTCTTTTACATCCATCAGTTTACGCAGTAACAGGTAATCCACAAAGAAGAATAGGCGTTGTAGCCTGGTACGCATTCCCCGCAAAGAGTACTCGTTATTTTCACATTCTTTCTCATAGGCGGTTAACACTTCTTGAAACTGTGGTGGTTTTACATAGCCCTTACGCTTCACAATTCTGCGAATAATAACACCATGAAGCTGGAAATCTCCTAAAAGACGAATCGAGCGAATAGCCTCTTTAGCCTTTGGAGGAAATGCCTCCATATAGTAGTCTACTGAGCAGTTATACTTTTCCTTAAGATACTCCTTCCCAAATTCTTCTGAAAAGTAGAGCTCGCCTCTGTCCTGTGCAAACGAACAGATTCTGTTGAACGAAGCCCGTAAGCCGCATATAGTGTTATATGCGTAATTTAGCCTGTTTAATTCGTTAAGAACCTCCACCGCAAGCTCCTCAATGGGTTTTCTGTTTTCCATAATTACCTCCTGATAGACAAAATTTTTTGTCCATTATGGAGTATTATGGAAAGAAATTAAAGCACATTCGTTTATGTAGCAAGATATACGCTAATTTCTTTCCATAACTAAAAACCTTTGATAATTGCCCGTTCCCACCGGGCCATATAGAATCAGGTTTTCCCTGTTTTTTAGGAGGACTGCAGTTTTCAAATCATCTAATGGTATTGATGCCGGTATCTCAATATGATCAAAACTGTAGCCATTAAAGGTTTTTATTACATCAAAACCGGCTTGTCTTAAACAGCGGTTTTTACGGTTTAATTCCCGTCCCTTAACCTCTATTTCTAAAAGTTTAGCCAGAAACTCTTCATGGGTATCAGCCTTAATATCTGCATAGTTCTGTACTATGCTGTTTCCCCAGCGTAATTGCTTGCAATAGTCTTTAATCAATTCTTTCATCTGCACTCACCTGCTTTCAGGAAAGTATCATAGCAGGTCAGATCAGGAGTATATATTGCCGGTGAATTTATGCCGGCAGATAATAACGGCAAAAAATCATTAAAGGTTGGTTCGGTTAATCGGCGGTAGCTTAACAGGATACTGTCAGCATCTGCTTTGCCGGAATCTAATGTCTCCAGCAAGCATATGGTTGCTGGAGACATATCTGTTTCGGTTATCATACGTACTAAAAGATTTAGGCTCTTCTTTTTTTCCGCATAATCCAGATTATTAAAATAGTCCTGCCAGGGGTCAGGTAGTTCACGATAAAATCCGGTATATTTCAAAGCATTAGGGCGTTTGGCCAGTGTAATTAGGTAAGGCAGCCAATCCATTAGTTCCTGATTCTGGCCATATAATCGTTTATGTTTTACGATAGGCTGGTATTGTTCGTTTAATAGTTCCACCTGATGGGCACCTAGCCTCATGTATAGTGCTTTATTTGCCACCTGGGGTGATGCGGAATATATGTTTGTATCAACACAGACTTTGCCGTATTTGTTGGCTATAATTTCTGCATACGGCCGATCGTAAATGGTTTGGCCGGCAGGGGTAGCATGGCTGTAAGGTCATCTTGGAGAAGCTCATTTATTACCCGGCCTTTACGGTAATGTTTCCGGCAGTGGTCTTTTTCAGCCACGGCAAAAAGTCCCTGGTTAAATTCTTCAATATCACTAAAACTGGGTTCGGGTACAAAGTAGTTCCTGCGGCTGTAACCCACCTTGTTTTCAACATGGCCTTTTTCGTGCCCTTTACCGGGGTTGCAAAATTGGGGCTTAAAGCCGTAGTGGAGGGCGAAGCGGTAAAATTGTTCTACTAGTTTCCGCTCTCCTTTTTCCCCAATACCAGCAACTGCCGCTGACATATTATCAAACCAGATTATACGGGGAACATGCTCTAAATATTCAAATATATCTTTTAGTCCGGTTAACAGGCATTCCTGGTTCTGACCCCGAAATATCTGGGGATACCCAGCATTACTGTACGGCAGCGAAAGAATTAATTCATATCCTTTGACTTTCTGGCCTTGCTCAATCATGACGATTTCGCCGAAATCTACCTGCGCTTCTCCTGCTGGGTGTTCCAGGGGAAGGTAGCCTTCTTCTTCACCGTATAGTTCTTTTTTTCTGGCAGATACATAGTTGCGAACGGTTCTTTCACAAGCATTAAATATATCCTTATGTTCTTCACACAGGCGGTCATAGATCCGCCGAGCAGTGTGCCGTTGTTTAACTGGCCGGTTCAGGTCTTCTTTAAGCCAGGCGTCAATTATCGGTTTTACCGGGTCAAGCTTCGACGGTCGTCCTCTTTTAGGTTTTCGGATTTCATTGAAATCGGTTTGCTCTTCATATTTTTTTACAGTCCTGAAATCATGTCCGGTCTCTTCGGCAATACTCCTAAGGGATTTGCCTTTATGAAAGTTTAAGTGTTTGATATGATATTGTTGTATCATCGTTAGCATCCTTTCTTATCTACCTCCTTTTGTCTCTTCAACAAAAAGGGTAGTATATTTTGGGGGTGCTGGCGATGATTTTTTTCCAATTTACTGCTGTATTTTTAACTTGCCATTCGCTGTATTTTTATTGTGCCATAAACAACAGCCTGGTTTTGTCGTACAGATATGTGGATTTAGATATATTTTCGATGGCAACAATCTGGTCGAGTACGATGAAAATGCAGGAAAGGTTCATATTGAAATTAAGGGGCTAAATACTACGGTTCGTACCAGTCGTTTTAAAAACCGTACGATTCTTAAGGATATTAATATAGTAATAGAACCTCAAGAAATGGTAGCTATACTTGGGGCCAGTGGTGCTGGCAAAAGTACCCTTCTGGGCGCGTTGACAGGCACGCGTCCTGCTACTTCTGGAGAAATCCTGGTCAATGGGCGCAACCTCTATAAGGAATTTAGTGTATTTCAGTTAATTATGGGTTATGTACCTCAAGATGATATTGTTCATCTTGACTTAACGGTACGAGAGGCCTTGACCTATTCAGCTTTTCTTAGAATGCCGTATGACAGTTCAGAGGAAGAGATTCGTCATATGGTGGAAGAAGTTATGAACGAACTTGAACTTACGGAGTGTAGTAATTTGCGGATTAAAAATCTGTCCGGCGGACAACGAAAAAGGGTAAGTATTGGAGTAGAGTTGCTTACAAAGCCAGGCCTGTTTTTTCTCGATGAGGCAACGTCAGGACTAGATCCCGGCCTAGAAAGAGTTATGATGGAACTCTTACGCAAACTGGCGGACGGCGGACGTACTATTCTGTTAGCTACCCATGCCACATTAAACATTGGGTTGTGTGATAAGGTAATATTCCTAACCCGGCATAGCCGGAACCAAAAAGGATTTTAATATGCCATGCTGAAATATACAAGAAAATATCACAGCATGGAGTGAAAACGATGTTACTTACACAACGTTACAGTAAACAGATAGCTGGAGTTATCTCCTGCTATGACCGGGTGGTGATCCAGGGTATCCTCCCGGGGTGGTGCTTTGATCGTGGCATGACAACTTTTCTGAACGTGAACAAGATCAGGATTTTCGACTACCCGCAGTTTGCCAATGCCTTGAGAGAGGAAATCCGCTCCCATGCGGTGTCAATCGCTGCTGAGAATAATATTGAGATCGAGTTCATCAGAAAGGTCAAGGCCTTTCGTAAGGACGACCGCATCAAAAAGATCCTGACAAAACGGGGAACTGAGCCCGGCCTGGTCCATATCTTCTCAGCAATGGAGAAGTGTACGAGCTACAAACCCTGGTACGATAAGACCACCGGCACGACATCCCTCAAGTATGATTCTGGAAAGTGTTTGCACTACTACTTTTACTTCATCGACAAGGAGTATGGGCTATGTTATCTCAGGGTTCCCACCTGGTGCCCCTTCCGACTGCAGTTCTACTTCAACGGGCACAACCTGCTCGCTACAAAACTGTCCCCGCAAGGTGTCAATTACGAGTTGAGAGAGAACGCCTTCTTGAATATCGATAACTGGGAACAGGCTCAAAGTTTATCAGACAGCATCCGGGTAGAAGACCTGCACCAGGTGCTAGATATTCTGGCCTCACGATACGTCCCGTTTCTGCAAAGGTACGGGTTTTAATCTATAGATGGAGCATCATGCAGGCGGAATACGCCACTGATATTGTTTTCAAGAAACAGGCCGATCTCGGGCTGCTCTATGAAACATTGGTGCGCACCGCCGTCCACTCCGTGAAACCGGAGAACATCGCCTCATTCCTGGGGCAGAAGCTCCACTGGAACTACCAGGGCGAAATGGGCAACAACTTCAACACACGCATTCGCGGTACGAGAATTAAGCACCAGATGGTGCGGTCTCAATCAAAATGTACGACAAATTCGGGATCATCTTGCGGATTGAAACAACCACTAACGATGTCTCCCAGTTCCGGCATTACCGTGAAGTTCAGCACCATGACGGCAGCAAAGAAAGCAAGGTCGCCCCGATGAAAAAGAACATCTACAGTCTCTATATCCTGGCCCAGCTGCTGAAAGAACCAAACCGGCGCTACCTGGAATTTATCTCTAACTTTGACGATCCTAGCGACGGTATTAAGAAGCTTGCCAAAATCTCCGATCCCGTCAAGAAGGATGAGAGAAGCTACAAAGGCTTCAATTTCTTCAGCCATGCCGACCGTAAGCTTTTTGAAGTCCTGGCCCGGGGAGAGTTTAACATCTACGGTTTTCAAAACAAGACGATCCGTAAATTTATGCCCGAATTAAGCCCGGCTTCCGTCTCCAGGATATTGAAGCGCCTTTTACTCTACGCTTGATCAAAAAAAGTTGCGCATACCCACAAATACTATCTCACGAAACTTGGGAAAGCCGTCATCACTACAGGACTTAAAACAAGAGCGCTTTTTATCATCCCCAGCCTGGCTGGAATAGAAGTTTCTGTTGCTTAATTTTCTTTCCAGTTTGCGAAGATCTTTGGGATTAAGGGCCTAATTATTGATCTAAATGAATTGGCAAATACTATTAAGTTTAATGACTCAACTTTTACATATCAAAAAAGTCATACCCCCTTTCTTTTAGGGGGGTATACTTTTGCGCAAAATGCGGCATTTTCGCGGTTTAGTATCATATCTTTGTCCAAACACAGGGGGATAGTATTCTTTTAAAGAGTCCCGGAGGGAAATTTGTCCTGGTAGACGGTGGGGGCAGTCATTATTCTGATCCGGGCAGCAAGAAATTGCTTCCATACTTGCATCATCGCGGTATAAGGAAAATTGATGTGATTATTAATACTCACCCGGATATAGACCATCTCCAGGGATTAGAAAAAGCTAGTAAAGAGCTCAGCGTAGCTTATATTGCCTTACCTTGTTGTTTTAAGGAGGCCAAAGAATATGAGAAACTCAAGGGGATTGCGGCCGGGAAAAACATTCCTCTAATCTTCCTGAAAAGTGGCCAGCGGCTCAACCTGGAGAAGGGATGCGGACTGGCCGTTCTTTATCCGGAAGAAGAGCTTTATCATGGAAACCACTATAATAATAAATCGCTGGTCTTGTACTGCCAGTACGGAGCGTTCTCCTTTTTATTGACTGGTGATGTCGAGAAAGAAGGAATGCAGGAATTGCTGCAGCAGGGAAAGTTGGGGAAAAGTACTGTGCTAAAGGTGCCACACCACGGCAGCAAGGGCTCCCTGTTGCCGGAATTTTACCAAGAGCTTAACCCCCGCTGGGCCATTATTTCCGCTGGAGCCAACAACAGCTTTGGCCACCCTCATGCCAGCGTGTTAAAAGAACTTCAAGAACAAGGGATAGAGGTTTTGCGTACGGATGAGGACGGTGCCATAGTTTTTCAGAGCAATGGCCGTTGGGTTAAAATTAAAACCGGGGCGAAAGGGCTGTAGGTGCCAGGCACTTAAGTTGTTAAGTTATTGAACACAGGGTCAAATGCCAATCAGGTGGCTGTCAGAGTCTGCCATCCCCATGTTACCTCTAAATAATTTCTGATCATCACCGCCGCCTCTGCTCTGGTGAGGATTCCTTTAACAGCAGTGATATTTCCATTATTCTTGTCAGCAATTCCGGTCTTAACGCAAAGGGCGATGCTGTTCTGTGCCCAGGCGGATGGTGTGCCATTGATACTAAAGGAATTCAGCAGGGAAGGTATTTCTGACTGGCTGATTTCGGCTTTGAGCCCGCTGACCTGCATAGCTCTGGCAATTATGGACATAGCTTGCTCACTGGTGATCTGGTCTTGGGGGCCAAATTTGCCGTTGCCGTAGCCGCTTATGATATTGTGCTTGCTGGCAGTAGCGATATATTGATAGTACCAGTCGGTGGCTTTTACATCATTGAAAGGATTTACACCATTTTCCGGCTTCAATTCCAATGCTTTAACTATGATAGCCGCGAACTCAGCACGGGTTAGGTCACGGTCAGGAGCAAAGTTTCCATCCCCCAAACCACTGAGAATCATACTGGAACTTAAATCGTTTATAGCTTCTTTGGCCCAGTGGTTATCAATGTCCTTGAACTGGAAGATATGAATACGGCCCTGTCCATTCATATGCTTGTATTCATGACCGACAACACCACCTAATTTGTCTGTTATATAGCTTATTAAAACCTGATAGTCTATCATGACTTCGTCTTTCAGGAGTTTATTGTCCATGAACAACCCGAATCCGTCACCGCCATTTTTGATAAGATAGCTGTGTGAGGCCACGGTATAGGTTTTATTTAGATCAAGGGGTTTTCTGCCGATCATAACGTTATGTACGCGATATTCGCCGCCAACCTTTACAAAGTTACCCTTATCATCCAATATGACAGAAGGCTTTATATAAGTATGTATATCATAAGTTAAGCCCGATACTTGCTGAAAGCCACCGGATTCTCCAGGTGTATTGCGCGCCCCCATCTCCAGCAGATCCAATATCTCTTGTCCGGTAGCTGCAATCAGGCATGCTAAGTTACCGAACGGGTGAACGGAGATTATATCATTATAGGTTATATCGCCGGCGGCTATATCGGCGCGAATTCCGCCGCCGTTTACAACTGCGATGTCTGCACCCAGGAGATCTCGGTACGCATCCGCAACCAGATCGCCAAGATTGGTCTCACATTTGCGGATAAGGCGTTTACCGGTCATCGGATTGTTGATAAGCAGAGTAACATCGGTCTTGGCAACAACAGTATTTAATAGTTTCTCGTTTTTTACCTTAATATTATTAATATGACCTTTTATATTTTCGTCCTTGTCTATGTATCCAGTGATCAGATCAGTAGTAATCGTACCGTTGGAAGAACGGGTAAGCTTGCCGATTGAGGCCAGCCTGGTGCCGGTGGAAGTCAGAACAACATCTTTGCCATCCTTATTTGGATAGATCTTGCCCTTAATGGTGCTGTGGGAATGGCCATCGATAAAAACATCAATACCTGTCGTGTTGGCAATAATATCGGTTGACTCCCAGGGATCATATGTATCACCAATACCGCAGTGGCCCACGGCTACAACGCAGTCTGCGCCCTCAGCCAGCGATGCATTGACTGCATTTTGAACAGCTGAGTATAATTCTTTGCCTGTGCTGTTCTCACAAAAGCCATATATGTAGTTTCCCTGGCTATCTTGAAAATATTTAGGAGTGGATGAGGTAATGGATTTTGGGGTTGTTATACCCACAAACCCTATTTGGGTATCCCCATAGTCGATAATCTTGTAGGGCTTGAATACAGTGTCTCCTGTTTGAAGGCTTTTAAAGTTACACGATATAGGGTTAGCATCCAGCTTTTTCATAAGCTCGTGCAAATGATCCATTCCATAGTCGAATTCATGATTGCCCAAAGTTATAACGTCATATCCGACTTTATTCATGATATCGATTATGTATTCACCTTTGGAGAGATAGCCGATTGCACTGCCCTGAACAGCATCACCTGCATCGACAAGAGTTACTTTATCTTTCCCATAGAGCTTTTCCATTTCTATTTTATAGGCAGCAAGACCAGCATATCCAATATTGTCATCCACGCTGCAGTGAACATCATTTGTGTATAGGACCACAATTTCGCCAGAGGCATCTGCAGGTAAGAATGATCCAAATAGAAATAATGTTGTACAGAGCATAAAAATAGCCGCAACGATTCTATTTTTCATATTTATAACCATTTCTTTCGCTAAGCTCAGGCACAAAACGTGATGAAAGAATTTCTTTCAGACTTCCCCAGAGCAAATCCGGGTCGGGGCGTATAATCCCACCAACCCAGTTTATCGATTGTCTGATACCAGTAATCAGCCAGGACGTGATGCCCTTTGCAGTTAAGTGTAGCAGATCAAGGTACAGGTTGAAACGATCTGGATGGTTCCAAAAAACCGGGGCGAAAGGGCAATCGATTTAAATAGCTATTTCAACCCGGCCCTTCGCAGTATCCGGTCCAGGGCTTTTTCGCTATTTATTTTTACTGCTTCAGCATCAATAGTAAGCAGGGCAGCATTCTGCATCAAGAATCTCCCGTCAACCATAGTAGCCCGGACATCACTGGACAGAGCCTGATAAACCAGTTGGCTGTAAACACTGCTATGTGTAGCCGGTTGGTTATGCCAGTGCCCTAGATTGACAATAGCTAAATCGGCCTTTTTTCCAGGTTCCAGGCTGCCGATCTCTTCTTCTTGTCCCATGGCCTGTGCGCCACCCAGGGTAGCCATCTCGAACACCTTTTCCGCCGGCATGCTGGTAGGACCGTAGAAAGGTTTATGAATCAAAGCGGCCAGGCGCATTTCCATGAATTGGCTGAGATTATTGTTGCAGGGGGCGCCATCGGCACCCAGAGAGACCCGGGCTCCCATATCCAACAAGGGCGGAACCGGAGCCAGCCCGGAAGCCAGTTTAAGGTTGGAGGCCGGACAGTGAACGACATTGACCTGCTTTTCGGCCAAGATTTTCATTTCTTCCTCGTTTATATGAATGCAATGAGCTAGTATTACTTTTTCATGGCACAGGCCCAACTGTTCAAAGTAGGGAATATTTCTTAAACCTCTTTTTTCTTCGACTATTTTAATTTCACCCCGGTTCTCTGAAGCATGGCTATGTACGGGTATCTTATATTTTTCTGAGAGCTGGCTGACTTCCCGGAGCAATTCCTCGCTGCAGGATACTGCGAAACGAGGGCAAAAGGCATAATGTATGCGTCCTTGTTCCTGGCCGTTCCAGCGCTCGAAAAGATCCATGCTTTCCTGCAGGGATTTTTCCCGTGAGTCTATCAGTTCTTCCGGCACCTCATCCCCGCAATCCATCATGCATTTGCCTCCCAGATAGCGTAATCCGGATTGTTTTACTGCTTGGAACAATGAATCGCTATGCCTAACCGTACCCATATCTATAATGGAAGTGGTAGCTCCGGAAATGAGTTCGGCTGCTGCCAGGAGGGCGGAGTAATAAAGGGATTCTTCGTCATGAGCTGCTTCCAGGGGCCAGATGCGTTGCTTCAGCCAGTCCAGCAGTTCCATATCATCTGCTGCTCCCCGAAAAAGGGTCTGGCAGAGGTGAATATGCGATTGTATGAGTCCAGGTATTACCAGCATGCCCGCAGCGTCTATTTCCTGCCGGGCCTTATATCCCTTCAGCTCCCCTATTTCCTTTATCCGGTCGCCTTCTATCAGGATGTCCGCTCGCAGTATATCTCGCCTGGAGTTCATGGTAACCAGGGTTCCGTTACGGATTATGGTTGACACGAATATCCCTCCCTTTCATTCTGACCATCAGTTCCATCCAACAAGTCCAGCAATTCCTCTTGATAGTCGTTTTTAAGCAGAATAAATAACAGGTCTTGGGGTTTTATAACGGTATCTCCCCGGGGGGTTATTATTTCCTCCTGCCGCACAATGGCAGTTACCAGGCTGTCCTGGGGCCAGGGTATATCCTGCAGGCTATGGTTAACCAGCCAGGAGCCTTTATCAACGCTATATTCCAATAGTTTGCTCTGCGTCTCCTGCAAGGCAATCAGCTCAAAAGAAAAAGGATTGCGAGTCTTGCTGCCTGCCAGCAAACCCAGCTTTTTGGCCACCAGGTCAATACTGGAGCCCTGAATCAAGGCCGACAATAATACTACGAAAAAGACCACATTAAAATAGTAACTGCCTCCTTCTAATCCTTCAACATAAGGATATGTTGCCAGTACAATCGGGACTGCGCCCTTGATTCCTCCCCAGCAAATAAAGAGTTTTTCTTTTAAACTGTATTTCCAAAAAATTGTGCAAAGGAAAACCGCTACCGGCCGTGCTATAAAAGTTAAGATTACAGCAATAATGATACCATGCTGCCAGTTTTGTAGCAGATTTGATGGAAATACCAACAGCCCCAGCATCAAGAATAAAACCACCTGACTGAAGGTGGACAAACCTTCGATAAATCTGGTGATGCCTTGTTTATAAACGAACTCCGCATTTCCTATGTAGCAACCAGCGATAAACACGGCTAAAAAGCCATTGGTATTTAATTCATCCGCCAGACCATAGCTTAAGAAGCAGAGACTTAAAATAAGAACATAATAAAAGCCGCCTGAATCAAGTTTAATCCGGTTTATCAAGTGTGGCGCGGTTTTCCCCAGCAAATAACCTATGCTTAAACCGGCCAGTATCTGCCAGAGCAGTTGGCCTAAAAAGAGCTGCCAACTGGTGATTTCTCCCTGCATAAAACTGATAATAGTAATGGTTAGTATAATAGCCATGGGATCGTTGGAAGCCGATTCTACTTCGATTGTAGCAGCAGTTTTGGGCTCTATGCGCTTATTGCGGAATATAGCAAATACTGCGGCAGCGTCTGTTGATGATACAATTGCCCCGATTAAGATGGCTGATTCCCGGGGCAAGCCAATCAGCAGGTGGGACAACAGACCCAGGGTAACAGCCGTTACCATTATCCCCAGGGTGGCCAGAGAAAATGCGGGCCGGAACGCTAAACGCAACAATTCCTTTTTAGTGCTGAACCCGCCTTCAAAGAGAATAATAATCATGCAGGCAATGGCAATTTGTTGTGCCAATACCGGGTCATCAAATTGTATGAGCTTAAAACCATCGCTTCCAAAAATCATGCCCAGAGCTAAAAAGATTACCAGGCCGGGAACTCCAAAGCGAGCAGACATTTTACTGGAAAAGGTAGCAATAAGAAGCAAAACCGCAAAAAAGAATAGCATTGTTACCCCCGTGCTATGTCAATTGTTCTTTAACTATAGTATTAAGATTACCACAGTTTCCAAGCAGTTTATAAATTCTTGGCTAAAAAGGAAACAGATAAGGTCCAAAAAATACTGCATTAAACTCCGGGGAGGTAGTATTACGCCGACTGCTATCCGGTCTAGAATTGCCCTGCTTAAGCACCTGGGGTATAATCGTGTCAAAAGATAGCAAAAAGACAGCAGTATTCATTGGTTTTTATAAATATACCGCTCGCCAATGCTTGCTTTGTATATTTATGCAACAAAAGAGTTTTTGCAGTGGAGTCATTTAAGTAAACTTCCTCACTGCACTACTAAAGGGAAAGGAGATAAGAAAGATTATGTCAGAAGAATCAAAAATATTTGATAATGGTTTTTTTAAGAATACAGTTATGGAGGTTCTGGGGATTGAAATAAGCGAATTTTCCCAGGAACGGGTAGTGGCTGCTATGCCCGTAACCCCCAGGACCCATCAACCGTTTGGTTTTCTGCATGGTGGGGTATCGCTGGTAGTGGCTGAGACGGTAGCCTCAGCCGGTAGTTATCTTTTTATTGACGTGGAAAAACAACGGGCTGTGGGCCTGGAAATAAACGCTAATCATATTCGCAGCAAGCGCGATGGAATGATAAAAGCTGTAGGGATTCCGATTCATGTAGGGCGCAGCACCATTGTTTGGGATGTCCGGATTTATGATGAGGCCGGGGATATGCTCTGTATTTCCCGCTGTACCGTAGCGATAATCGAATTGCGGGATGAAAAGCAATAGTACAGCGAAAGGAACGAGTATCTTATGAGCAAGAATCGGATTTATTTTCTTTGGGGTGAAGAGGGTTATTTGATTGACCGGGAGCTGGAAAGGATTGCGGCGCTTATGAGCCGGGAAAGTGGCGAAGAAGTAGAAACTGCTTTTCTGGATGCAGATGAGCTGAATGCCTATGAATTGCTGGAAGCCCTGGAATTCAGTCCCTTATTCTCTTCGCAGAGGCTGGTGATAATAAAGCGGCCCTGGTGGTTGGGAAAAGCCAAAAGACGGGGGGGTAAAACCGCCGAAATAGAGAAAATATTCTTGGATTACCTGCAGCATGACATGGAGGGGCAGGTACTGGTGCTGACCGCCAATGAACATAGTGCTACTAATCCCCTGGTAAAGATATTGGATCGTGAGGCCACCGTAATCGCTTGCAAATCCCCCGGCCCCCAGCAACTGTCGGAATGGATAAATAAGGAGTTCGCTTCCTATGGTTTGAAGGTAGAAAAGTCCGCCGCCAACCTGATGGCGAAAAGTGGACAGGATATGTATTACCTGCAAAATCTCATTGATAAAACCGCCTTGCTGGTAAAGGGGCGGCCGGTAAAAATTGCCGATATTGAAGGAGAACTGGAGACAAAAGCTGAAATCAAGGTATTCAAGTTGAGTGATGCTTTATTGAAGCGCAACCTGAAGGCTTCTTTCCAGGCCTATAATCAATTACTGGTACAGGGAGAACACCCGATTTTATTTCTTTATATTATTGTGCGCCAGTTCATGGCCCTGGCCAGAGTCAAATACTATAGTGAAGAATCATATGGCAGCAGGGAAATAGTGGCACAAACAGGTTTGCATGAATTCATGGTAAAGAAAATGTTGGATAATGCTCGCAATTTTAGCTGGGATGAGCTGCGGCAGTTATTTCAAATATTTCTGCAAACGGATGTTAAATTTAAGAGCAGCAGCCTGGATGATAAAATGCTTATGGAAGCCCTGATAGTGGAAATCTGCAGCAAGAGGTAAAAAAATAAGAACCTGCCCGGAGACAGGTTCTTGCTTACTGGCTAATACTATTCAGCTTTTTACTCAAAGCTGATTTTTTTCTGGCTACATTATTCTTATGAAGTATTCCTTTGGTGATGCTCCTATCTAAAAGGGAGGTTACCTGCAACAGTTTGTTGCTGGCTGTATCCAAATCCTCCGCAATTATTGCATTTTCATATTGTTTAATGGTTGTTTTCAGCTTACTTTTATAAGCTTTATTTCTGAGCCGGTTGGCTTCTGCCCTACGAGCTCTTTTAGCGGGGGTTTTACTTTTGGCCACACTTTCACCTCCTTGTAAGTTGAAGACTAACAGGAATACTATAGCACTCCCCCAATTAAATTGCAAGAAAAAAAACTATGGTGCCAGGCACTTAAGTTGTTAAGTTATATTTTACCTCGTTTAAGCATCGGAAGAAACTGCGTAGCAGTTTTAACACAGCGCTGCAACGAGGCGGGGTGTTAGAACCTGTCGCCTAACATATTAATAGGAACCTGGCTGCTTAATGAAGCGAGGGACATATTTCGTCTCATTATATTAGAGCCCTTAATAAAGGAAAGACTATATTAAAAAGAACCGGGTTCTAATTATCTCTTGTCCACCATAAATTTAATAAGATATTTGCTAGTGGGGTGGACAGGGTGCACAAGAACTATTTTGGGACTTTTATAAAAAGCATCTTCCTTATGCAATTATTTTTATTGGTTTTGATAACCGGGGTTAGTGCTGAAATTAGCAGCCCCTATCTGGAGAAGATGCCGGCTTTCAATATACAGAATATCTTGCTGCCTTTTAAAGGAATCGAGCTGAATAAAAAGCAGGCAGCCAGTCTCTTCCGGGAAGTAAATGTGGTTTTTGCCGGGGAAAAGACTTCTTTTCCTATGACAAGGTATTATTTTAAGGAGAAGATGCCGGAAGATTTGATGATATCCAGTATCCAGGCCCTGGCCTATGGCCGCAGCGAAGAAGATCTCCGGGAGAACGAGGGGGAATTCGAAGTTCAATTGCCCGAAGTTGAGCCGGAGCCGCTGGAGGAGAGCCGGGATATTGATTATAGCAGCTTTTTTAAAGGCTGCAAGGTAGTGTTTTATTGTACCCATAGTGCCGAATCATACATTCCTGATAGCGGGAGAGCTCGTTGCGACGGGCAAAGGGGGTTGGTCAATGAGGTGGCCAGGAGTATTAGTGAATCATTAAGCAAACGGGGATTGCCGGCTGAATTCGAAGACCGGGTTCATGATTTTCCCGATTACAATAAGAGTTATACCAACTCCCGGGAAACGGTACAAAAAATACTCCAGTCCAATAATAAATTGCTGGCCTTGTTTGATATTCATCGCGACAGCATACCCGGTCTGGAAAAAGCCGAGACCGTAGAAATAGACGGAAAGAAAAGCGCTCGTATTCTAATAATTGTCGGAACCGATGAGCGCAAAAGCCATCCGGAATGGCGGAAGAACTTGGAATTTGCCCAGGAAATCTATCGTCAGGGGGAAAAGAAATATCCTGGTCTGATAAAAGGGATCAGAACCAAGGCTGGGACTTATAACCAGGAATTTTTTCCCCGGGCCTTGCTGCTGGAGTTCGGTGGTGATTTAAACTCTTTGGCTGAGGCCCACTATGCAGGAATGCTTTTTTCTGATATCTTAATCGAAGTGTTAAAGGAGGATTTATAATTCGGATGCTAAAGTTAAAGCGGTTCTTTTTGATCTTTATTTTGCTAGTACTATTTATTAGTGGGCTTAATATTAGCAATCAGGGAATAAACCACCTTACTCTGGACAATCGCGGCCCTGTATTTGCCTGTAATTACGAGCAGGGCAGCTTAAATTTGCAGTTATTATCCCGGGATTATAAAGTTTCTCCGGAGTTGCTGAATTGCGAGTGGCAGCTTTTACGGCAAAGCGCAAAAAATCATGGTCAGCAGGCAGTACAATATTTGAATAAATCATGGCTAATATTTAAGGCGGTATTTCTATAAATCGCTCCTGCTTGGTTAGCAAGAGTAGGGGACACAAGGGGATGGTTCTTTTATGTGGGAAAACACGACACAAGGGAGTTCTCTTGTGTTATGGGAAGGTGAGGCACAGGGGGACAACACAAAAGAACTGTCCCCTTGTGTTAATTGGAGTTGATAGTATTTGAGCGAAAGGGGAAGAAATGTAGCTCGGGCCGCGGTTCTGCTCATGATCACGGTAATACTGTCAAGGATCTTGGGCTATGGCCGGGAAGTAGCTCTTTATACTCTATTTGGACAGGATTATATTACTGATGCCTACCGGGCCGCCTTCTCCATACCGGATTTTATTTACATGCTGCTGGTGGGCGGGGCTTTGAGCTCGGCTTTTATCCCGGTTATCTCTACTTTTGTGGCTCGCGATCAGGAAGAGGATGCTTGGCGTTCCGCCAGCATTGTATTAAACTATGTGCTTTTGCTGATGCTCTTTATTATGGCCCTGGCCTATCTGTATACCCCGCTATTAATGAAGATACTGGTTCCCGGCTTGCCTGCCCAGTACAGCGACCTGGCGGTATATCTTACCCGCATCATGTTCATTCAAACCTTTTTTATGGCCCTTAACGGGATGGCCATGGGGATATTAAATTCATTTCATCATTTCTGGGCTCCAGCCTGGGGAAGCCTGCTCTACAATCTGATGATTATTGTGGTGGGTGTTGGTCTGGTGGAACAATTGGGCATTGCTGCTTTTTCCCTGGGAGTGGTTCTGGGTGCTGTTGCCAACTTTGTGGTGCAGATTCCCACCCTGCGCCGCCTGGGGATGAAATACTATTTTTCATTTGATTATAAAGACCAGGGCTTTCAGGATATTATCCGGCTCATGGTGCCGGTTTTGGCCGGGCTGGGAGCAGTACAAGTAAGCCTTTTCGTGACCCAGAACCTGGCTTCGAGCCTGGCTGCAGGAACAGTAAGCGCACTCAGCCTGGCGCAGCGGATAGTAAATCTTCCTCTGGGAATTTTTGCGGTATCTTTGGCAGTAGCGATTTTCCCTACGTTGACCCACCTGGCGGCCCGAGGAGAAATAGCCCAGTTTAAACGTAGCAGTTCCCTCGCTCTGAGAGCTGTTTTTTTGCTTACCATCCCGGCTTCTCTTGGTTTAATGGCCCTGGGCGAGCCAATAATTAGACTGCTTTTTGAGCAGGGGCGATTTTCTGCCACCGCGGTGGCCATAACCAATGAGGCTCTTTCCTTTTATTGTTTTGGTCTTTTTGCCTACTCTTCCTTGCAGGTTCTAAACCGCAGTTTTTATGCTTTGCATGATTCTTTTACCCCGGTTGCCGCTGCCTTTATCACTATCGCCGCCAATATCCTGCTTTCTTTAAACCTGGTGGTTACTATGGGGCATAAAGGTCTGGCCCTGGCCTATTCGCTTTCAGGTTTGGCCGGTTTCATCTTTTTAATGCTGGCTTTACGAAAAAAACTGGGCCAACTGGGAGGAGGCAGGATTGTCGGCAGTTTCCTCATTTCCCTGGGGGCCTCCCTGGTGATGTGGTTTCTGCTGCGCTTGTTTACCGGGAGAATGCTGGTGTTTTGGCCGTTGATGGGCAAGCTGCAGCTTCTGATGCTGGTAGGCGGAGGAGTTTTTTTCGGTGCTATTGTTTATGGTCTTATTATTTATTTCTTTAAACTGGAAGAGTCCCAATTACTGCTTAATATGCTCCGGCAGCGCCTGTCGAAAAACTCCTGAAACCCCATCAATTGAACCGCCGTGCTTAATCAGTTATAATTTGATAAGCTCTGAAATAGGAAGACGGAAGACGGAAAGGTCGCCAGACAAGCCGCAGGTGTTGCCCATGCGTAGCGCCCTGTCGGGCACAACTGATGCTCCCTTCGGTAGCTTTTAAGGTTGAGCGGTATATTTATACAAGCCAATGAGTATTAATAACTTTTTGTAGTAAAATCGTATTTTAATTTCATAAAACACCTGGAGGTTAAAATTTGCAGAAGAATATTAGGAATTTCAGTATTATAGCTCATATAGATCACGGTAAGTCCACCCTGGCGGACCGCTTGCTTCATTTGACCGGGGCTCTCAGTGATAGGGAAATGAAAGAACAGTTTTTAGACAAGATGGAACTGGAAAGGGAAAAGGGCATTACCATCAAGCTTAAACCGGTAAGACTCAATTATCGGGCCCGGGATGGGCAGGAATACATTCTTAATCTGATTGATACCCCGGGTCATGTTGATTTTTCTTACGAGGTTTCGCGTAGCCTGGCCGCCTGTGAAGGGGCCTTGCTGGTGGTTGACGCCTCTCAGGGGATTGAAGCGCAGACCCTGGCCAATGTCTATATGGCTATGGACCTGGATTTGGAAATAATAGGGGTAGTCAATAAAATCGACCTGCCCGGAGCGGAACCGGAAGTTGTGAAACAGGAGATGGAAAATGTACTGGGGCTGGACCAGGATGAGGTTTTGCCTATTTCGGCCAAACTGGGTACCGGAGTGGAAGATGTCCTGGAAGCGATAGTGGAGAGGATTCCCCCTCCTTCCGGCGATAAGGAAGCAGCTTTAAAGGCCTTGATATTCGACTCGTATTTTGACCCATACAAGGGGGCCATATCTTACATCAGGGTAGTAGAGGGTGAACTGCGCCAGGGTGACATGATTCGTATGATGTCCAGCGGCAAGGAATATGAGGTAGACGAAATAGGAGTCTTATCTCCTTATATGACCGAGGTTGAAGTTTTGAGCTCAGGTGAAGTAGGCTATGTAGCGGCAGGAATGAAAAATGTAAATGATACCCGGGTTGGCGATACCATCACTGGGGCCAGGCGGGCAGCCCCGGAGGCATTATCAGGATATCAAGAGGCAAAGCCTATGGTTTATTGCGGGCTTTATCCCCTGGAGAATAGCGAATTTGAGCGTCTGCGCGATGCGCTGGATCGCTTAAAACTAAACGACGCTTCCCTTTTTTATGAACCAGATAACTCTGATGCTCTGGGTTTTGGCTTCCGCTGCGGCTTTTTGGGCCTCTTGCACCTGGAGATCGTCAAGGAGAGACTGGAAAGAGAATATGACTTAAGCCTGCTGGCTACGGCTCCCAGTGTAATATACCGGGTACTGCTGACTGATGGCAGTGAAGTTATGGTGCAAAACCCCACCCACTGGCCTCCCCCGCAGAAAATTGACCGGGTGATGGAACCCTATGTCAAAGCTTCTATAATGGTTCCCAACGATTATGTAGGGACGATAATGGAACTCTGCCAGGAAAAGCGAGGCAGTTTTATTACCATGGAATACTTGACCTCCCACCGGGTAGTTATTAATTATAGATTGCCCCTGGCTGAGATTCTCTATGATTTTTTTGATGCCTTGAAATCGCGAACCCGCGGTTATGCTTCATTGGACTACGAATTTCATGGTTTTGACACTTCAGATCTGATCAAACTGGATATCATGCTTAATGGGGAAGTAGTAGATGCCTTGAGTTTTATTGTTCATGAGGACAAGGCCTATTACCGGGCGCGGGCTATAGTAAACAAATTAAGAAAGATAATACCTCGCCAAATGTATGAAGTAGCCATTCAAGCAGCAATCGGCAACCGGATTCTAGCCCGGGAAAACATCAAGGCCATGCGCAAGGATGTTCTGGCTAAATGTTACGGTGGCGATATAACCCGTAAAAAGAAGCTATTAGAGAAACAAAAAGAGGGGAAAAAACGGATGAAGCAGATTGGCCGGGTCGAAGTACCCAAAGATGCCTTTATGACGGTGCTGGACATTGAAAATGAGTAATGAAAACGAAAAGATAAGGTGAATAGTGAGAGCTATATTATGAAGAAAAAGCCTGCCGGGCTATACATTCATATACCCTTCTGCCTGAAAAAATGCGGCTATTGCGATTTTTATTCCCTGCCGCCCCAATCCCCGGCCCAGCTTCAGCGCTATACTGATGCTATACGGCTGGAAATAGAAAAGCGTGCGACCTTGTTCCCGGATAGCGTCATTACCAGCATTTACCTGGGAGGAGGCACCCCCAGCCTGCTTGGCCTGGAGCAACTGCAGAGCATAGTGGAGGCGGTTGCTCATAATTTTAATGTTAGCAGTAATGCCGAAATAAGCCTGGAAATGAATCCAGCCACAAGGAGCGAAGGCTTTCTAAGAGGAATTCTGGCAGCCGGAGTAAACCGGATTTCCCTGGGAGTACAGAGTTTTTCCCCGGAGGAGTTGCGGGCATTGGGCCGTGTTCACGGTTACTGCGAGATAATGCAAAGCATAGAGGCTTTGCATAAAGAAGGATGCCAAAATTTTAACCTGGATTTGATTTATGGTATACCGGGACAAAGCCTGGAATCCTGGCAAAGGAACCTGGAACTGGCGGTTTCCTGTGGAGCGCAACACATTTCCGCCTATCTTCTGCAGTTGGACGAGAGCACCGCAATGGCCCGTGCTATAGAAAGCGGTGAGATGGAACTGCCGGGTGAAGAAAGTGAAAACGCCATGTACCACCTGGCTTTGGATTATCTGCCCGAAAAGGGATACAAGCATTACGAACTTTCTAACTTCTGCCAGGCTGGTTTTGAGTGCCGCCATAACCTGAACTATTGGTGCGGCGGGGATTACATTGGTATAGGAGCGGGAGCGGTATCCTGCATCGGCCGGCAAAGATATCGGAATCGACCGTTTTTAGAAAAGTACCTGATAAGCATGGAGGCAGGGCGGGTGGCACCGGTAGAAATACTGGAGCAAATGAGCGTTGAGGAGAAAATGCGGGAGGAAATAATACTGGCTTTAAGACTCTGCGATGGAATAGATTTAGCGCAGTTTGCTGCTAGATATCAGCTGGATTTGAGAAGACGATTTGCAGTTGAAATTGAAGACGCTGAGCAAAAAGGCCTGTTAAAACTGGGGAATAATCGGCTTTGTTTAACCAGAAGGGGGTATTTCCTCTCCAATCAGGTTTTTTGCCGTTTTATATGATGCTCCCCAGACTTGACAAAGGATTTTGCAGGTGATATTTTCATATTAAATAGCGATTAGCACTCAATAGAGGAGAGTGCTAACAGGCGGTGGTATTTATGACCCTGGATGAAAGAAAAAAGAGAATACTGGAATCCATTATCCGTGACTATGTGGAAACGGCGGAACCGGTAGGTTCCCGGGCTATGGTAAAAAAGCATGATTTAAAAATAAGCGCAGCGACAGTAAGAAATGAAATGGCGGATCTTGAAGACATGGGCTACCTGGAGCAGCCGCACACCTCCGCAGGTCGCATTCCTTCCGAAAGCGGCTTTCGTTATTATGTGGATTGCATGATGGAAAAAGAGCCTCCCGGAGAGAGGGAATACGCTTTATTGCAGCAATTATTTGAACAGAATATAGAAGATTGGGAGCAGGTGATTTTAGGGATTGCTCATTTTCTATCCCAGATGACCCGCTATGCTTCCTTTGTTATTGTTCCAGCAATAAAATTCACTGAATTTCGCAGCTTGCAGTTGTTTCCTCTGGATAAAGGCAAAGCCTTGCTCTTGCTGGTATGCGATATGGGGGTAATAATGCATCGTATTATTAGTATCCCTGAATTAATATCATCCCAGGATTTGCAGGCTATTACCGGCATGTTTAACCAGGCCTTCAGAGGCAAGCGGCTGGAGGAAGTAAAAAGAAGCGATTTGCAACTCATAAGAGAGAGCCTCAGCCAGCGCCGTAAGATAATTGATAATGCCCTGGAAGCTATAGATAACCTGTTGCAAAACTCCCGCGATGAAAAAGTAATGGTCAGCGGAGCCCTCAATATACTTAATGAACCTGAGTTTAAAGATATGGAAAAACTGAAAAGGATACTGAATGTTTTAGAAGAAGACGATTCACTACGGCAGATTATTCCGGGGGAACTGGGAGAAGCGGTAGACATAAAGATTGGCCGGGAGAACCCGTTGGAAGAAATCAAGGAAATGAGTCTGGTGGTGGCAGGGTATAAGTCTTTTGGCGAGCTGGGTAAGATAGGAGTGATAGGCCCGGTGCGCATGGAATATTGGAAAGCCGTAGGTACGGTGGAAACGGTGCGGGATATTATAGAAGACTACCTAAAGGGCTTAGGCTAGGGGGATCTATTATCCCCTGCAAACAAAGGAGGGAAATATGTCGGAAAACAAGCTGGCCAGACAAGAGAAATCAGATGACCGATTCCAGGCTCTTTTAAGCAACGCTAATGCTTCCCGGGCCATCTCACAGGCGGTGGAAGGCACCATTGGTCCCAAGGGCCTGGATATTATGATGGTGGATAGATTTGGTGATGTAGTTATCAGCAACGATGGGGTAACCATATTAAAGCTGATAGAAGTCAATCACCCTGCGGCCCGCATGATAATAAACACCGCCCGGGCCCAGCAGTCAGAGGTAGGGGACGGGACCACCACGGCTACCATTATTGCCGCTGCTTTGGTATCTGAGGGTATGGAACAGGTACTGAAAGGGGTACCGGTTACCCGGGTGATTGAAGGTATAGAACAGGGGATAGCTGCTGCTCTGAACCTGGTGAAAAAGCAAAGCCGGGCAGTGGAGTCCCTGGACGATAAAGTATTGTTTAATATTGCCGAGGTAGCCGGAAGGGGCAAACGTGATCTCGCCCGCCTGGTTATCAAGGGAGCGCAGCTGGTAGGGAAAAAGAAGCTTTTGGACCGGGACTACAAGTTTGCCGATGCGGTAGTAGCCCGAGAATTGGCACCCAGCCAAGTTTTTCGTGGAGTTTTGCTTAACAAGGAACCCGTGAACAAGGATATGCCCGCAGTTTTGGAAAATCCTCTGATACTGGTCATAGACGATGCCCTGGGGCCCGAAGAAATCGAACGGGAAGCTATGAAGAGCGAGAGTGGTTTCCAGTATTATCTGCAGGCCCGGGCCAACTACGAAGAAAACCTGCGTAAAATTCCCGAACTGGGTGTAAAAATGATAGTGGCCGACCGCGGTATTGATGATATGGCGGAAGAGTTCCTGACTGATGCAGGAATAATGGCGGTACAGCGGGTATCTTCCCGGGAAATCGAAAAGCTCTGCCAGCATACCGCTGCCCGGAAAATAAAAAGAAACGGTCTCAACCGGGATTTGGATAGCCTTAAGGGATATTTAGGCAAAGCTCGGATGGTTAAAGTAGATGAAAAGCTGCAGCATATATATGTATATGACGGTGGGGGAGAAAGTTGGACCACCGTTCTCATCGGTGCGGCTACGGAAGAAGTAGTCGAAGAGCGTGAACGCATGGCCAAAGATGCCGCCGCCGCCGTCCAGGCCGCAGTGCAGGGAGGGGTGGTTCCCGGAGGAGGGGCCACAGAGGTTTGGCTGGCAGCGCATATGGAAGAAGTGTCCCGGGAGCTTGAAGGCATGGCCTCCTTTGGCGTGAACTGTGTAAAAGAAGCCTTGCTCAAGCCGTTTTCCTGTTTGATAAGCAATGCCGGTTTCAACCCGCTGGAAAAGCTGGGGGATGTGGTGGTGGCCCAGAGAAAGAACGGCAGTGATTCCATCGGGATTGATTGTGAAAAGGGCAAATTGATGGATATGATGCGCCAGGGTATAGTTGATCCCACCCCGGTAAAGATTCATGCTATCAAAGCAGCAGGTGAGGTGGCAGTAGCTATCCTGAGGATAAATACCATTATTAAAATGAAAAATGATCCGGAACAGCCGGAAAGCACAGAGAACTGGGATTAGAGGTGATAAATTATGACTAAGGAAGAACTTGAACTGGAAAAGGAACAAGAACAAGAAATAATCGAAAGCGTTGAAGCATCCACAATTGTGGAGGGCGGAGAAATCCAGGCTCTTAAGGAAGAATTAGCCAGGCTACAGGAAGAAAAACAAGAGAACTATGATCTGTATTTGCGGGCTTTGGCCGAGCAAGAGAACATTAAAAAGCGGGCCGGCCGGGAACGAGAGGAATATATAAAATTTGCTGCCCTGCCCTTGATTAAAAGATTACTGCCGGTTATAGATGACCTGGATCGGGCTCTGGATGTTTCCCATGCCAATCAGGATTTGGAAGCCTTGAACAAAGGAGTGGAAATGATAGCCCGGAAATTGCATGAATTAATCAAAAACGAAGGCGTAGAGGCGATTGAAGCCGTGGGTAAACCCTTCGATCCCATGTATCACCAGCCGCTGATGGTGGAAGGCAGCAGTGAAGAGCAGGAGAACATGGTAATTGAGGAGTTTCAGAAGGGCTACATAATGCATGGCCGGGTTATTCGCCCCAGCCTGGTTAAAGTTAGCAACAGCTAGTTCCCCCTGAAGAAAACGGGAGAAAGGGGGAATGATGGCATAAATATGCAAAGAGGCCTTTGATATCCAAATCTCTCCTTTATGGGAGTTACTAGCTTAGATTATTATTGGAGGTGTGGCAAATGGGCAAGGTTGTAGGAATAGACCTTGGTACAACTAACTCAGTAATAGCCGTAATGGAAGGAAATGAAGCCAAAGTAATAAGTAATGCCGAAGGGGAAAGAATTACCCCCTCGGTGGTGGGATTTTCCAAAAGCAATGAAAGACTGGTGGGGAGGATAGCTAAACGCCAGGCCATAACCAATCCGGACCGAACGGTACTATCTATTAAAAGAAAAATGGGTACCGATTATAAAGTTGAAATAGATAATAAAAAATATACTCCCCAGGAAATATCCGCTATGGTTTTGCAGAAGCTAAAAACTGATGCGGAAGCTTATCTGGGTGAAAAGATTACCCAGGCGGTAATTACCGTTCCCGCCTATTTTACCGATTCCCAGCGGCAGGCAACCAAAGATGCGGGGAAAATAGCCGGGCTGGAAGTTCTGAGGATTATCAATGAACCTACCGCTGCAGCTCTGGCTTATGGGCTGGATAAGGACGAGAACCAGACCATCCTGGTATTTGACCTGGGTGGAGGTACTTTCGACGTGTCCATACTGGAAATCGGCGATGGGGTTTTTGAGGTCAAGGCTACCAGCGGCAATAATCGCTTGGGGGGCGATGATTTTGACGAGAGGATTATTAACTGGCTGGTAGAGGAATTTAAAAAAGAACAGGGAGTAGACCTTAGAAATGACAAGATGGCCATGCATCGCCTCAAGGAAGCGGCGGAAAAAGCCAAGCACGAGCTTTCCGGGGTGATGAGCACCGATATCAACATTCCTTATATAACGGCCACCCAGGAAGGTCCGCTGCATCTGGAAATATCCTTGACCCGGGCCCGGTTCGAAGAAATGACCGCCGACCTGGTGGAAAAAACCATGGGGCCTGCTCGCCAGGCTATGAAAGATGCCGGCCTAAAGACCAACGAGTTGGATAAAGTGATACTGGTGGGGGGCTCCACCAGAATACCCGCAGTACAGGAAGCAATAAAGAACATTACCGGACGGGAACCCTTTAAAGGAATAAACCCGGATGAAGTTGTGGCGGTTGGGGCCGCTATTCAGGCCGGAGTTTTAACCGGCGAAGTCACCGATGTGGTATTGCTTGATGTAACCCCTCTCTCCCTGGGTATCGAGACTCTGGGGGGGGTATTTACCCGAATAATTGACCGCAATACTACTATTCCCACGGCCAAGAGCCAGATATTTACTACTGCAGCGGATAACCAGACCTCAGTGGATATTCATGTACTGCAAGGAGAAAGAAAGATGGCTGGCAACAATGTTACCCTGGGGAGATTTCAGTTAAGCGGGATACCTTCAGCCCCTCGCGGAATACCGCAGATTGAAGTAAAATTTGATATAGATGTTAATGGCATAGTAAATGTGACTGCCAAAGATACCGCCACCGGCAAGGAACAGAGAATCACCATAACCTCTTCCAGCGGCCTGAACGATGAGGAAATCGACCGCATGGTAAAAGATGCCGAAAAGTTTGCCGAGGAAGATGAGAAACGCCTGGAGGAAATCGAAGCCCGCAATGCGGCGGATAGTATGATATACCAGGCGGAAAAGACTGTTAAAGAATACAGCGAAAAAATAGATGAGGAATCTAAAAAAGAGATTGAAGCGGCTCGCGATGAGCTAAAAACGGCTCTGGAGGGCGGCGATATCGAGGATATAAAAAAGAAAACCGAGTCTTTGACCGAGGTAATTTTCAAATTTACCACCAAAATGTATGAAGAAGCCGCCAAAAATGCGGAAGCTGGTGCAGGTTCTTCTGATGCTGGCGATGGTGAAGTTTTTGATGCTGACTACAATGTGGCAGATGACGAAAAAAAGGAAGACTAGTTTTCTGCTGCCAGGGCATATTTTACTAGGGGAGAGGGTGATACCCGGCGATTTCAGTCGTCCGGGTAGGCCTGTTTTTCAGGAAGGTGGGAAAGGATGTCCGCAAAGCGTGATTACTATGAAGTTTTAGATATTTCTCAAAATGCCAGTGCCGAGGAAATAAAGAAAGCTTACCGGCAGAAAGCCCGGAAACTGCATCCCGATGTTAACCGGGACGATCCCCAGGCAGAAGAGAAATTCAAAGAGGTCTCCGATGCCTATGAAGTCTTAAGTGACCCCCAAAAAAGGGAACTGTATGATCGCTTCGGGCATGATGCTTTTGACCCGTCACGCAACGGAGCCGGAGGCTTCGGCGGTTTTGGCGGCTTCGATGATATGGGTGGTGGTTTTGGGGATATATTTGATATATTCTTCGGCGGCGCCGGAACCCGCAGAAGAACCGGTCCACAACGGGGTGCCGACCGCGAGGTACGCCTGGAAATAAATTTTGAGGATGCCGTTTTTGGTATAGAAAAGGAGATCGAAATATCCCGGATGGAACGCTGTGAAAAGTGCAAAGGCAGTGGGGCGGAACCAGGCTCCGAGGTTAAGACCTGTCCTACTTGCCGGGGCACGGGGCAGCAGCGGACGGTGCAAAACACTCCTTTTGGCCGCTTTGAGACTTCTCGGCCGTGCAGCCAGTGCCGGGGTGAAGGCAAGATTATTGAGAAGGCCTGTTCAGCCTGCAAGGGCAACGGAGAACAAAGGAAAAACAGAAGAATTGATATTAGGATTCCAGCCGGTATTGACAGTGGTTCGCGTCTTCGCGTTCAGGGCGAAGGCGAGCAAGGTATAAGAGGCGGACCCTCAGGCGACCTTTATATTACAATACTGGTTCGGCCTCATGCTTCCTTTAAAAGAGAGGGTTATAACCTGCTATGCAAGCTGCCCATCGATTTTGTACAGGCGGCCCTGGGAACCGAAGTTGAAGTTCCTCTACTGGGTGGCGCGGTTCATTTGCTGCATATTCCGGAAGGGACCCAGCCGGGGGATATTATAACGGTAAAAGGAAAAGGTATTCCCCACCTGCATAGTCATCGCAACGGGGACCTCAAGGTGCAAATTGAGGTCAAAATTCCCCGCAAGCTAAGCCGCAGGCAAAGGGAAATTCTCCTGCAGTTTGCGGAGGAAAGTGATGAAAAAGGAGGAAAGAAAGGCCTGTTCGAAAAATTCAAAGATGCTATGGGATAGAGGGTGTAGTGGAATGAAATGGAAAGAGATCGCTGTTCTGACCGAAGGAATTTGTATTGAAGCAATAGCTGGAATCTTCCACCGGCTCGGTTCCGGTGGAGTAGTTATAGAGGACCCGCAGGCGGCCAGGAAATATGAAAACCAGGAGGAATGGAACCCCAATTTGGTTTCGCCGGACTTTCTCGATCACGAGTTTGTGCTCATTAAAGCTTATTTTATGGAAGAACGAGAAGTTATGGAAGAATTGCAAAGCTGCCTGGAGGCGGTCAAAGAGAACTTTAATGTTGAGTGTAAAGTCTTTATTGATGAGGTTAGGGATGAAGACTGGGAGAGCTCCTGGAAAAAATATTATCACCGTTTCAAAATAGGCGAGCGCCTGGTAATCAAGCCCTCCTGGGAAGAATACCAACCCCAAAGCGGGGAAGTGGTTATAGATATAGACCCGGGTATGGCTTTTGGCACCGGTATCCATGCCTCCACCCGTTTTTGCATGAAGTTTATTGACCATTATGTAAAAGGGGGAGAAAAGCTTATTGACGCCGGTTGTGGTTCCGGTATCCTGTCCATCGCCGCGGCCAAATTGGGAGCGGCCCGGGTCTTGGCCATGGATGTTGAGGAATTGTCGGTAAAAATCGCCCGGGAAAATGTTGAGTTAAACGGACTGAGCGACATTATTACAGTCAAGCTCGGGAATATTGTGGAGGAAATTCAAACATTCGAGGCAGATATGGTTGCGGCCAATATTACGGCCGAGGTGGTCACTTGCTTAATTCCGGAAGCCGCCAAAGTCTTAAAGAGCGGGGGCTATTTTTTTGGTTCTGGAATTGTCGACAGCCGCTGGCCGGGAGTGGAGAAGCAATTAAAAACCCATGGCTTTGTTATTGAGCAGGTTCTCCAGGATGTTGATTGGATAGGAGTAGCGGCGCGGAAAGAATAAACCGGGAATGGGGTGCTAGTCTTTGCCTCGTTTTTTTGTTTCTGCCGATAATATCAAGGGTAATAGCGTCTTGATTGATGAGGAGCAGACCCGGCATATAGAAAAGGTCTTGCGTCTCAAGTCCGGTGATATAGTCAAGGTTTTTGATGGAAACGGGAATGAATACCAGGTGCGCTTGCAGGAAAAAAAGCAGAAGATCTTGCAGGCCGAGATACTTGCCCAGGAGACAACAGCGGAGGACCTAGCCATTAATCTTACTCTGGTTCAAGGTATAGCCCGGAGCGAGAAGATGGATTTTATTATTCAGAAAGCGGTAGAACTGGGAGTAAGAAGCATTATTCCCCTGCAAAGTGAGCATAGTGTGGCTCGCTTCGACAAGGAAAAAGAAGGGAAGAAGGTAAAACGCTGGCAGAAGATTGCGCAGGAAGCCTGCAAGCAGTGTGGCCGCAACCATATTCCAGAAGTTAAGCCTATCTTGGATTTTCCCGCTCTTATGGCTCAAATAGGGGATAAACCGGCCCTGCTCTGCTATGAACAGGAGCGGGAAGCCTATTTTCGTACGCTATTAAGGGAGCAGCGGGAAAATTTTTGCACCCGGGGTCTTTTTCTCATAATAGGGCCGGAAGGGGGCTTTTCCCCGGCAGAAGTCGAAACAGCCAGAAGACAGGGTTGCTTCATTGCGGGCCTGGGCCCCAGGACTTTGCGAACGGAAACCGCCAGCCTGCTCGCTTGCGGCATCATCATGTACGAATATGGTGAACTCGGATGAAGCAAAGGGTCGTGTTGAGTGCATGAGACGGGAGTCAATTATGAAAAAAGTAGCTTTTCATACCCTGGGATGCAAAGTAAACCAGGTGGAAACAGAACAACTGAAGGAAAAGTTCATACAAAGAGGCTATCAACTGGTAGACTTCAATGAAAGTGCGGATTTGTACATCGTCAACACCTGCACCGTGACCCACAGCAGTGACCGCAAATCCAGGGCTATGCTGCGCCGGGCCGCCAGGAGGAATCCAGGAGCGCTGGTCGTTGCTACGGGTTGCCTGGCCCAGGTAGATGCCGCGCAACTGGCGGCCATACCCGGACTGAATCTAATAGCAGGCAGCCAGCAAAAAGAAGATATTCTCGATTTAATTGAAGGACAGGTCATCAGCAGGAGCGAGTCGGAGCCCCTTGTTGTATGCCCACCGCTGGTGGCGGAAAAGAAACTGCCCCCGGTTATCTATTCTAAGCGGCATGAAAGATCCCGGGCTTTTGTCAAGATTCAGGATGGATGCCAGAGTTATTGTTCTTACTGCATCGTTCCTTTTGCCCGCGGTCCTTCCCGGAGCAAACTGCCGGAGGATGTGGCAGCCGAGTTGCAGCAACTGGTGGATCTGGGTTATCACGAAATAGTATTGACCGGTATTCATACCGGGCTTTATGGAAATGACCTGGAAGATTGGAACCTTAGTAGATTGCTGCGATTGCTTTTCGCCAGGGTGAAAGGTGATTACCGTATCAGGCTGAGTTCCCTGGAGCCTGTGGAGATAGACGAGGAGTTGCTGGAGATGGCAGCCGGTGGAGAAAGACTTTGCCGTCACTTTCACATCCCCTTGCAGAGCGGAAGCAGCCGCATATTGCGAGCCATGAACCGCCGTTATGACCGGGAATTCTATTACAAACTGGTTCAGGATATAGTGCAGAGGGTGAATGGAGTGGCCATAACCGCCGATGTAATGGTGGGCTTCCCCGGTGAAGAAAAAAAGGATTATCAGGATACCCTGGCTTTGTTACAGGATTTACCCCTTTTGGACTTGCATGTATTCAAATACTCAAAACGACCGGGAACGGCCGCCGCTAAAATGGAGCCTCAGGTCAGTGACAGGGAAAAAGAAATGCGAAGTACCGAACTAATACAACTGGCTGAAGCAAAAAAGCGGAGTTTCATAAACCGGCAACTGGGACAGGAACTGGAGGTGCTGGTAGAGCAGAGGGTAGGAGAAGACTCTTTCCGGGGTCTTAGCGATAACTATTTAGAACTGGAGTTTTCTTCCCCCCGGGAACTGACCGGTGAGCTGACCGGAGAACTGGTCATGGTCGAGCTGGAGGCTATGGAAAACAGCATCGCCCGGGGGAGGCTATTATATGGCTCTTTTCTAATAGAACCCTACTGCCACGATACTCACCAGGAAGGATAGGATTACCAGTCCAACCAGGATATAAACCAACTTTTTTTGCCGGGGGTTGCGCATACCTTTGTTCATAAAACCCATCTTTAAATCATCCCTCATTTAAATTTTATAAATGCTTTGATGTCACTGCAAAAAGTTATAAATATGCATTAGCTTGCATAAATATACCGCTC
>ENA-UOOR01001240-UOOR01001240.1-fermentation-metagenome-genome-assembly--contig:-NODE-1240-length-31231-cov-8.259334_pt1 | contig 31231 bp, 24 predicted proteins | sample MGYA00245780_ERZ724029 | MGnify/ENA primary metagenome ERZ724029 (study PRJEB28704, sample SAMN03018315) | fermentation metagenome | biome: anthropogenic terrestrial biome; feature: soil; material... | reverse complement strand
GTCGCGGAAGCCGGCTGCGCAGGAGGCCGCGCCGGTGGCAGAGGCGAAGCCGAAGAAGGCGGCGAAGAAGGTGCCCAAGTCGGCGCGGAAGCCGGCTGCGCAGGAGGCCAAGCCCGATACCGACAAGGCCGAGCCGGCCAAGGCCGGGCGCAGGGCCGTCGCCAAGAAGAGCAGCGGGGCGAAGGCCGTGGGGAAGAAGACGGCGGCATCCAAGGCGAGCGGCGGCAAGCGGCCCGCGCGCCGGGCATCGAAGAGAGCGCCGAGGAGCGCATCGTGAGCAAGGCGAAGCTCCGCATTCCGGCCGATCTGCAGCCGTGGATCGAGGCGCGGTGCCGCCACCGTCTCTCCCACGCGCACGTGCAGATGGCGCGCGAGCTGGGGATGAATCCGAAGAAGCTGGGGAAGCTCGACAACCATCGCCAGGAGTCGTGGAAGCTGCCCCTGCCGGCCTTCATCGAGGAGCTCTACTTCAAGCGCTTTGGCCGGGAGCGGCCGGCGAGAGTCGTCACCATCGAAGAGCGGGCGCAGGAGCTGGCGCGGAAGAAAGCGGCCAGGCGCGAAGCGAAGGCGGCGCGCAGGGCAGGGCAGGCCGCGGAGGCCGAAACCTCGTCCTTGCGAGGCTGATTGAAGAGGGGCTAGCGCGGAAACCGCGGCGACGAAGTGATGGCCGTCGGAAGGGATGGACTGCGGAGCTCCAGCTTCGCCAGGCGGGCGCTGCGCTCGAAGTGGCCCGATGGAGGTTACTGGCCCTCGGAAGTGATGACGGCGACGGCGATGGACGGGCGGAGCTCCAGCTCGGCCATGCGCCCGCCCGCTCGTGGGCGATCCTCAGGGCTTCGTGTACCTGGCCTGGCGGGGACCGGACGCCGGGTGCTGTCCGTGTGCGCCGCTAATCTCCGACGGTGCCAGAGGCTCGACGAACGCCGCATTTCGAGAGGTCCGAGAGCGCGGCCGCGGGGCGGACGCCGAACGCGTCTTGCCGGGCGCGTCGATGCCTCGCTGCGCCCACTCGTCGAGGCGAACGGCACCATCCCACTTCCAAGGAGCCCAGATGCTTGCCGTCCTGTTGGTGTCCCTGTCCCTGGTGGCAACCCCGACCACGGCGGTCGCGCCGGCCAAGCGCGCTCGCGCCCGCTCCGCGACGACCCTGGCCAAGCCGGTGAGCAACGTCGAAGTCCCGGCGCTCCCTCTCGCGCCGGTGGCGCCGGTGGCGCCGGTGGCGCCGCCCCGCGAAGTCGCCGACGTCAAGATGGTCGCGCGCCTGGCCGACGCCATCGCGCGAGCGCCGAGCGAGGCGCTCGAGGCGCGCGAGGCCTTGCTGCCGCATTTCGTGGACGCGCTGATGGCCTCGTGTGAATCGGTCCTGCGCGACAGCGGGGTGAGCGACCTGCGCGTGGCGCGCATGGACGAGCTGCGGGCCGAAACCTGGCAGCGGCTCGGTGCGAGCCTGAAGGAGATGCCGGAGGGCCCAACCCGGCGCGCGGTTCTGGAGGGTTTGGCCCGGCGCGTGACGACTCGCGCGCAGGCGGTCTCGCTGCTCGACTGGTGGTTCGGGCTCGACTCGGCGAGCGGAGCCACCCCCGGCGCGGCGAAGACTCCGGCGGCGACAGGCGCGCTGGCTCCGATGAAGCCGTGGACGGCGGGCGAGGCCGACCTGCGACTCGCGGTGGCCCACTCCCGCCTGCTCGACGAGGTCGGGCCTCTGGACGGTCCCGACGGCAGCATCGACACCGGCGAATGGGTGCGCCTCGGGCTCGGCATCGAGAACGCCTCCTCGCGCCCGTGGTTCAGCACCACCGCCCACGTCGCCGCCTCCGGGGGCTGCCTGTGGAGCGATCCGAGCGTCGCGCACGAGCTGGCCGAGCTCGGGCCCGGGGAGGTCGCCGAGCTGCCAGTCTGGGTCTTCGTCTCCGCCGAGTGTCCGGCCAACGCTCGCCGGGCGCTCGTGATCACCCTCTGCGACTCGCAGCACTCGGAGGCCGCCGAGCGCAACCGGATAGAGGTCGAGCTTCTGCCGCGCGAGCTCGGGCCTCAGCGGCTGGTCGCGACGCGCTTGGACGCCGACGGGTGCGGTTCGAGCGACGGCAGCAACCTCGCGGTGCTGCGTCCAAAGATGCGCTTCGAGCTCTCGCACGAGCTGAGCCTGCCGCGTGAGCCGGAGGCGAAGGTGGCGCTCGCCTATCGCGCGCCCTCCGCGCTCGCGCCCCTGTTCACGCGCTTCGAGGCGCGCGACGAACCGATGGTCCGGGGCGCGGACCGGTTGTTGGCCGGCGACGACCTCGACGCGGAGGTGGCTGGCGAGGAGCCCTACGGCGCGACGTTGAAGCTCGCGCGTGCGCATCGGCGCTGGTTCGAGCCGGCGAGCGGAGGCTTGCTCTGGCTGGCGATGGACGCGCAGGTCACGCTGGTCCCGGGAGCCGCCGAGCCTGCCGAAGAGTCCGGGTGCTGGTCGGTCGCGCCGACCGGAGAGATGGTCGCCGCGCTGGTGCGCAAGCACCTCGCGCTCGTTCCGCATTCCATCGAGCCCGAACACCCGGCGGGCGTGGTCGCGGCCAGCGGGTATGAGCTCGCTTTTGACGCGCCGAAGTTCGTCTTCGAATACGAGGAGCTGGCGCGGCCGCCACGGCCGCCGGCAGAAGAGGAGCCGGAGGTTTTCAGGTCGCGGTTTCGCTATTACGTGCCGCTGCGTCTGGCGGGGCTGCCACCGGAGCCGCAGAAGCCAACCCCGCCGCCTCCTCCACCGGCTCCTGAGCCGGCTGTCGTTCCAGTAGCGGAGGCCGCTGAGGCCAGGCCTTGGTTGCGCTTCGACGCGGGCGGCTCGTTGGGACTGGTCGGGCTGAGCGCTCCGCCGGCAGAGCCCGATTACTGGGGGCAGGATTCCGTCGCGAGGCTGTGGAGCTTCGACGCCCGGGCGTTCGTCGGGCCGTCGCTCAGTGGGATGGTCGCCTTCCGCGGCGGGCAGCACCTCAGCAGCCTGGGCGGCGTCAACGTGGCGATGATTGCCGACCTGGCGCTCGACCTGGGCCTGGGGATGCACCTGGGCCTGGGGGACTCCTTCGAGCTTACGCCTCGGGTTGGCGCGGGCTACTTGAGGCGCACGGTTTTCGATTCCTTCGAGCCGCAGGAGCTGAAGAGCAACTCCTTCAACGCTTTCGTCGGCGGCACTGGGCGGCTGTGGCTCAACCGGTACATCGGAATCCACGGCGACCTGCGGCTCGGATTCGGGCCCACCGGCAAGTACCGGGAGATCGAGCTGATCGACGGCGTCGCCGTCCAACTCGGCGTAGGGCTCTCCGCGCGGCTCTGACGAGCAAGAGGCTTCCGACTCGCCGACTCTTCAGGGCGCGGGTGGTGGGCGCCCGCCTGGCCGATGCGGTTTGCGAGAGCCAGGGCGAGGGAGTGGTCGGGATCTCGGCCATTTCGAACGGAAACCGGCCCGTCCACTCACTACGGAACGGGCCGGTCGACGCTGTTCCGCGCGCGGCGCTCGCTCTGGAGGTGTCGAGAGATCTCCCTAGACTCGGCTCGCCCCTGCGGTCACCTCGAGCGAAGTCGAGAGGCCCTTCGACTCCGCTCCCGCCGCTCCCGGGTCGGGAGCGGCGCTCAGGGTGAGCGGAAGCGGCGGAGCTGAAGAGGGACCTCTCGACGGATCTTCAGAACAAGAGCCCGACCGACAGGTACGGCCCGGTGAAGAGGTCGTCGGTGTCCTTGTCGCCGAGCACGCCCCGGTCGTCGAGGTAGATGGTCTTCCAACCCAGGCGAAGGCCGAAGGCACCGAACCCGAGCGCCGCGCCCAGGCCGACCTGGACACGCTGATAGGGCCACGGCGTGTAATGGGCCGCGCCTTCGATTCCGAGGGGGCCGACTATCCCGAAGGCTCCCGAGACTCCGAGGTCGGGCCCAAACACCTTCAGGTCGGGAGCCACGGCCGCGCTCACGCCGCCCTCGAGCCGCAGTCGGCCGCTGTAGCTCGACAGCAGCGCCCAGGTCAGATGCGCGTCGAAGACCGAGACGCCGAGATCGACCTCGTTGGCCCCGCCGTCGAGGATCCGACCGGTCTCGACCATGATGGCCGAAGCCTCGAGGTTGAAGCCGAACCGCTCGCCTTCGAGGGCGTAGCCAAGCCCCAGGGCGATGCCCTCGCCGTGGAACATGAAGTTGACGATGTCGATGCTGTGGCTGATGCGGTCGGGCGCTCGAGGTGCCGTGTTCTCGACAGGGACCGGCGCGTGCGGAAAGTACGGGTAGTAGCCGGTGGCCCGCCCGAAGCGATAGCCGTGGTAGCGGTGGTGATGGTCGTGGTGGTGGTGCTCTGACGAAGAGGCTTCGTGGACCCGAGTCGTCTCGTGATCGTCGGACGAGCTGCTGGAGGTCGACGGCGCCGAGACCGACACCGCTTTGTGTTCTTTGCTCCCGCTCGACGAGGAGGATGAGCGCGAGCTCGATGGTGCCGGGTCGTCCCGCTTGCCGAAGCCCGCTTCGGCCGCTTTCGGCACCGCGACGAGAGCTGACAGGGCGATTGCTGCCAGAAGCTTGCTGGTCCAGTTCATTGCAACCCCTCGTGGTTTGGGCAGCCGGTGCTGCCGTCAGTCCCACACTTCCGGCCCGCCGAGAGGTTAACACCATCGCGCGAGAGGAAGGGTCTTGCCGGTGAAACCGGGTCAACACGAAAGGAGCGATCGGGTCGAGCGGCGTCGCACCGGCTTGTCCGGCGATCGTCGTGGGCGCGAGGCGGTGCTGGCACGCTGAGTATGGCTTCGGGCGAACGCATTCGTTGGCGACCGCGGGCGCGGCGGGTGAGTGTGAGCTCGCTGTTGGTGCAAGCCGACGGTCGCTCGGCGGTGTTCTCGGGGAGCGGCGGGCGAGGCGAAAGGAACGAGGATTTCGCAGGCGCAAACTCGTGAATCGGTGGGCGCGCTCGCCTCGCGCCGAGGTCGAGCTTATTAGCGATGGAGAATCGCGAAGAAAGTTGCGTTGACTCGGTCATGCCGCTAGATAGCCCTCGACATGAAGACTATCCGTGTGACCGACGTGATCCTCCGCGATGCCCATCAGAGCCTGCTGGCGACGCGGATGTCGTTCGAAGACCTCGCGCCCGCGTGCGCTGACCTTGACGCCGCCGGCTACTGGTCGCTCGAGTGCTGGGGCGGGGCGACCTTCGACGCCTGCATCCGGTTCCTGAACGAGGACCCGTGGGAGCGGCTGCGCCAGTTCAAGAAGCTGATGCCGAAGACGCCGCTGCAGATGCTGCTGCGCGGCCAGAACCTGCTCGGCTACCGGCATTATGGCGACCAGGTAGTCGAGCGTTTCGTGGAGAAGGCCGCCGCCAACGGCATGGACGTCTTTCGCGTCTTCGACGCGCTCAACGACGTGCGCAACCTGACCCGCTCGATCGAGGCGGTCAAGCGTGTCGGCAAGCACGCGCAGGGTGCCCTTTGCTTCACGCTCAGCCCTGCCCACACCGTCGAGAGCTTCGTCGAGGTAGCGCGCCGGCTCGAGGATCTCGGGTGCGACTCGCTGTGCATCAAGGACATGGCGGCGCTGCTCAAGCCGCAACCGGCCTTCGAGCTGGTCACGGCGATCAAGAAGGCGACCAGGCTGCCGGTCCACGTCCACTGCCACACGACGACCGGCGTCACCCTGGTCACGCTGATGAAGGCCATCGAGGCGGGCGCCGACGGCGTCGACACCTCGGTCAGCGCGCTGTCGCTGGGCACCGGCCAGAATCCGACCGAGAGCTTCCACGAGATGCTCGAGGGGACCGGCTACTCGACGGGCCTGGACCTCGAGCCCATCGTCCGCGTGCGCGATCACTTCGCGAAGGTGCTGCCCAAGTACCAGGCCTTCCGCACCCAGACCGTCGGCGTCGACACCGACCTGTTCCGCAGCCAGATCCCGGGCGGCATGCTCTCGAACCTCGAGAGCCAGCTCAAGCAGCAGAAGGCCGCCCATCGGCTCAAGGAGGTGCTCGACGAGGTGCCGCGGGTGCGCGCCGACGCCGGCTACCCGCCGCTCGTCACGCCCTCGAGCCAGATCGTCGGCACCCAGGCGGTGCTCAACGTGCTGATGGGCCGCTACACGCAGCTCAGCGGCGAGTTTTCCGATTTGGTGCTCGGCTACTACGGGGCGACGCCGGCCAAGCCTTCGGCCGAGGTCGTGGAGAAGGCGCGCAAGCAGACCGGCAAGGAGCCCATCGCCTGCAGGCCCGCCGACCTGATCGCGCCGGAGTGGAAGCAGCAGTGCGAGAAGGCGCTCGCGCTCGAGGGCAACAACGGCACCGACGAGGACGTGCTCACCGCGGCGATGTTCCCGCGGGTGGCGCCCACGTTCTTCAAGACGCGCTTCGAGGGCCCGAAGGATCCGGCCGCGCCGCAAGCAGCGGTCGAGAGCGCCAAGCCGGCGCCGCAGCCCGCGGAGAACGCGGAGGAGCCGACGCCGGCGCCCGCGAGCCCGTTCTCGGGCCGCACGCGGAAGATGGCCTTCGTCATCGAGGTCGAGGGCAAGCGTCACGAGGTGCTGGTGGAGCAGCCGGTCTAAGACGGCGAGGGGCCGTCGCCAGTCGCAAGGCGGCCGAAGGCGACCGCTCAAGGGGTGGGCTGGCGCGCCGGCACGTCGACCGGCGCCACGACGGCCCACACCAGGCAGTGGTCCGAAGGATACGGCTTCCGCGGCTGCACGACGCCCTGGTCGATGACGCGCCAGGGCTGCAGCTCGCTGGGCTGCGAGACGAGCACGTGGTCGATGCGCTCTCCCTCGGGATCCGCGCAGGGGCTTCCGTAGGGAGCCCAGGAGCGCGGCGCGGCCAGGTCCGAGCCCTGAGCGGCGACGAGGTGGCCGGCGGCGAGGATTCGCTCGAGCGGCGCCTCGTCGAGCCGGGCGTTGAAGTCTCCGACGACGACCGACAGCTCGCCCGGAGTGGCTGGGCGCAGCGCGCCGGCGAGGGCCTCGGCCTGCGGGAGCGTGATCGATCGGCGCCGCGTGGCGGCGTGGTGCAGGTTGATGACGTTCAGCCTCACGCCAGGCGCGTCGATGGTCACGGCCACGAAGCCCTTGCGGTTGAAGGCGCGGTTCGTCTGGTGAACCGTTCCCGTGGGCTCGCGCAGGGGCCATCGGGAGAGCAGGTAGAGGCCATTTTCGACAAAGGGGCCCCAGCGCTCGAGCATGAAGTAGGCCTGGCGCGGATAGGGCAGGGTCGCGAGCATCCGCTTGGCGTCTTCGCCGGCGAACCAGCCTTCCGAGACCTCCTGCAGCGCGACGACGTCGGCGTCGAGCGCGAGGAGCTCCTCCTTGGCGCGCGCGAGCCGGGTCTGCCGGTCCCAAGGACGGTTGAAGAGATTGAAGCTGGCGATCTTGATCGGCCGCTTCGACGAGCTGTCGGGCTCAGCGGCGCGAACGACGACGACCTGCCTGCCGACACTGGGACAGCCGACCGAGCCGACGGCGGCGACCCCGAGCACGCCGAGCAGGAGAAGGGCCCTGCGCAGGGCCCGGGGTCTCACGGGAAGACCTGCGCGTAGTCGAGCGACTCGTTGGCGTCGACAGATGGCGAGAGCGACAGCCGCGACTCGAGGTGCCGGCGCACGGCGGGGAAGAATTCGAGGAAGTTGTCCGAGCGAAACGCCGGCGGCAGATCGCGCTCCTCGGTGAGGACCACGCCGAGCGAGTCCTTGCGATGCATCGCGCCGTGGAAGATCGAGGTCGCCACCTCGTTCGCGCCCCCGGGGACCTCGAAGCCCACCGACGCGAACGGCTGTGCGAAGGAGACGAGCACCTGCGCCGGGAAGCGGATGCCGACCGGCTCGAGCCCGGTGCGCGTCTTGTAGAGCAGGTCCGGATAGACCGACTCGAGCGTGCGGGCAAAGAGCATCTCGTCGCTCAAGCCTTCGGCGCTCTCTTCGAGCAGCCAGCCCATTTCGAGCGCCGCGGGGTCGCCGCCCGGAAGCACATGGTAGCGATCGGTCGCCGAGTCGTGGCCGAAGGCGAGCGCGAGCTCGCCGCCCTTCCAGATGGCGTACCAGGCGAGGCCTTCCGGGCGAGCGCCTTCGGGCGCGGGGATCTTGGCGATCGCGAGGTCGACGAACTCGAAGGTCGAGACCCGCTTGGCGACCTCGGGCGCCTGCTCCTGCACGGTGTTCAGCGACAGGTAGGTGACCCGAGTGTGAACGATGGGAATCGCCGCGAGCGGCGAGTCGGGGCCGCGGTCGGCCAGCGTGTCGACGACCTCGACGCCGACCTTCGGCAGCTCGTTCTGGAAGCGAATCATCTTGTCGTCGGGTGAGGCGACGAAGTTGTGCCCGTGATCGGAGACGAGGGTGAAGAGCCAGGTGCGCTCCGGATGCGCGGCCTTGAAGAGCTCGATGCGCCGGTCGATAACCTCGAGCGCGGCGACGAAGTCTTCGCGCGTCTGCATGTGGCCGATGACGTCGGTCTCGATGATGAAGCCGAGGAAGGCCTTGGTGCTTCGGGACTGCACGCGGCCCTCGAGCAGGGTGAAGATGTTGTCGAGAGTGGTGCCCAGGCTGTACTGCGGCGCCCGGTAGTTGTAGTAGCCGTTCGTCAGGCCGTTTCCGCTGAAGTCGAAGGCGCGATAGCAGGGCTTCTCGGTGAGCGGGATCGTGTGCGCCAGCAGGCCGGTGTAGCCGTTGCGGACCAGCTCGTGCTTCTGAGGGTCGTAGTACTGGTACTCGTACGACTCGACCGGCGTCGTGTGCAGGATGCGCGACCAGGCGACGTCCGAGGTGCCAGGGAAGCTGGTGACGTGCCGGGCCATGCGCCATCCGGGAAAGGCGCCGCGCGCGACCGCCTCGGAGGCGGCGTCGATGGGGACCCCGTCGATGCCGAGGACGACGTGGATGACCGGGTTGGCCGCCGGGTCTCCTTCGACCGGGATGCTGTTCATCAGCGAGTAGTAGTCCCAGTCGCACGCCGAGGCGAGCAGGAGGGTGGCTGCCGAGAGGGCGAGAGCTCGCCTCATAGGTAGACCCCGACGTTGAGCATCGGCGAGCCCTGAGCGCCCTCGGCGCGCAGCCGGTAGGCGTAGCCGAGTTGGAGCAGGAACCAGCGGTAGTTGAGTCGGTACGAGGCTCCGACGTAGGCGAAGTCGTGATCCCACAGGCCCACCTCGCCGGCGTGGAGCAGCAGCGAGTTGCCCGATACGATCGGCAGCTCGATCATCGCCGAGAGGCCGGAGGCTGCCGTGTTCGCCACGTCCTCGCCGTTCGAGAGCATCGGGAGGACGGTGGCCGAGCCGTGGACGACGAGAAACGACCACGGCTGCCAGCTCACGTGCAGCGAGGTGGGCGCAAGCACGACCACGGAGCTCGGGTTCACGACTCTGGAAGCGTAGACCGGCGTGATCATCCGGTCCTGCGCATCGCGGAAGAGCACGATCGCCGACAGCCTTCCCGCGAGCTGGAGCCGAGGGCTGGAGTAGATGGAGACCTTCGCCTCGAGGTTGGGCGCGCGGTGGATGTAGTAGCTCGGCTGGAGCCCAAGCTGCAGGCGGGGCAGGATTCCGACGCGCACACCCGAGGTGGCCAGTTGAGCCTGCGCAGGCTGAAGCAGTGCTCCCGTATCTTCCCAAATCGGATAAAGGCCTGAGGTCGCCAGAGGATAGCGTCCCCAGGTGGCCACCGGTGCCGCAGCCGAGGCTGTGACGGCCGGCTCGTCGGCAAGCGCGCCTCGGGGAATTGCAGAAACGAGCAGAACGACCAGCAACATGCCCCTGCGCACGAGCTCCGCCCCGCGCCGCGTCCAACCAAGTCGTGCTCTCACGCCTGCCCTCGTTCCCGCCGGCCCGGCGCTCTCGGAGAGAGCGCGCTTGAGGAGGCTTTGCTACCACCGGTCATGGCGGTGTCAAGAAGAGACAAAAAGCTCTCAAAGGAGTGGCGGTGAGACGCCGCGCCTTTGAGCCTCAGGCTGCCCATTGCTCGGCAGCGGCCAAGAGGGGCTGTCTCGAACGAGTCCCGGATTTGCGAAGCCGGCCGGGTAGAGTGCGGCCCGCCAATTTGTTGGAAGGACGGAGATGGGAGCGGCGCACAGGAACGAGCGACCGAGCAAGCGATCCGAAAGGGCGCCGTGGGTCGTCTACATTCTGCGCTGCGCGGACGACACGCTTTACACGGGCGCTACCAATGACCTCGAGCGGCGACTCATCGCGCACTCGAAAGGCAGAGGCGCGGCCTATACGCGGTCTCGGTTGCCGGTCGACGTCGTCCATTGCGAGGTTGTGGGCGAGCGCGGCGCGGCGCTGCGCCGCGAGCTGGAAATAAAGCGGCTGACTCGTGCGGAGAAGCTCGAGCTCGCGCGCCGCTCGAAGGGTTGAACCGGAGGACGGACGTGGCCTGGGCCTATCTCGCCATCGCTGGCTTGTGTGAAATCGGGTGGGCGGTGCTGCTCAAGTACAGCGAGGGCTTCACCCGGCTGATGCCGAGCGCGGCGACGATGCTTTTGATGATCGCCAGCTTCGTCTTCCTGTCGTTCGCGCTGCGCGGGCTTCCGCTGGGAACCGCGTACGCTATCTGCGACGGGGATCGGGGCGATGGGCGTCGCGATCTTCGGCATCTTCGCATTCGGCGAGTCGCACGCTCCGGCGCGGTTGCTCAGCCTTGCGCTTGTCGTTGCGGGGATCGTGGGGTTGAAGATGAGCGCGTGACTGGAGCGCTGAAGCTCCGGATTCGCAAGGTAGGGGAAGGTGGAGTTGGAGCTTTGCTGTCCAGTGCTCTCGCGGCCGTGCCTTCTTGCGACCGTCGAGCGTATTCGCCACCGTCCGTCGTCTTCGTCGCCTCGTTGCCGACCGCTCGCGGCGAGATCCAGCGCCCTCGCCGCAGTCACTTTCTGCTGTCACCGTCCGTCCTTTTTCGCCGCGGCGCCAAGCGCTCTTGCCGCGATCTCGCGCTCATCGACAGGGCGCGCGCGAGCTGGCGGCCGCTGGTCTCGGCAAGGCCCGAGGTCCATCTTTCGCGCCAGAGGTGGCGGCGATGACTCGAGGCGTGGGCAGGCGGCAGGCAGAGGAGATCTGGGCGAAGCTGCGCGAGCCCGAAGCCACGGAGACTTTCGCGATACGCGCTCGCTCGATGGCCTGCCTGAGCCGGCGCGGCGCTACCTCCTGCACGCCATCGCGCCGGGCTCACCGCTCGCGCGCTCGGTCGATCTTCGGATGGAGGGGAGCATCGCACTCGACCCTGCGATGCCCCCGGTCTCGATGCGCGCCGAGGAGCTTCTGGCGACTCCTCGAGGTTTCGTCTGGCGCGCCCGCATCGCCTCCGGGCCCAGGCACACGCGCGGGTTCGATCTCTACGCCGATGGACGAGGCGCGCTGCGCTGGTGGCTCTGGGGCCTTCTGCCCGTCGCGAACGCTTCTGGCCCGGATGTTGACCGATCGGCCGCTGGTCGCGTCGCCGCAGAGTCGATCTGGCTGCCGTCTTCGCTGTTGCCGCAGCAGGGAACCGAATGGGAAGCCATCGACGACGATTCGGCGAAGGCCAAGGTGACGGTTGGCGACGAGCGTCTCGAGCTGACATTGGGTATCGCGAAGGACGGACGGCCCGAGAGGCTGTCGATGCTTCGCTGGCGCACTTCGGCCAGTGCGGGCGAGCCAGGATTCGTCCTCTTTGGCGCCGACGGCTTCTCCGAGGAGCGCACGTTCGGCGGTTACACCATCCCGACGCGACTACGGTTCGGCTGGGGGCGCCGGCGACGAGGAGGCCTTCCTCTTTCCCCGCGTGACAGAGGCGGACTTCCGGTAGGCGGCCGGCTGGGACGGCAGGGTCCGAATCAGGTCTATTTGCCGCTCCCTTCAGTGGCGCTCGGCCGCTTGGCCCAGGGCCAACTCCCCTCGATCTCCACCTGGAGCGTGAAGCTGAGGAAGGTGCGGATGAGGACGATGACCCCCAGCACGGCGACCGCGCTCATCGTCGGCGTCTGGGCGACCGAGCGGATGATGTCGGCGGCGACGAGGAACTCGAGGCCAAGCAGGATGGCCCGGCCGAGATAGCGGCGGTAATCGTGGTACCAGTCTTCGCCGAAACGAAAGCGGTGCTTTTTCCAGACGATGAGAAGGGCGACCGCCGCACCGACGACGAGGGTGGCGACGCCAAGCGCCTCGACAAAGAGGATCGATAGTTCGATCGCTTGCTTGAATTTCATGAGATAGGGGCGCTTGTTCGGACGGTTCCGCTCGGGAAGGTGTTGCCTTTACGCCGGGACGCGAAGCGGCTCACTTGAGCAGGGCGCGCTTGCTCGAGGCCGCTACTCGTTGGCCTGGCCGCCGGAGTCCTGCGCGTCCTCGCCGTCCTCGCCATCGTCGCCATCGTCGCCGTCCTGCATCTGCGAGTCGCCCGCGCCGCCGGTGCCCGACCTTGGTATCTGGCCAAGGCTCGAGCGCACTTGCTCTGCTTCCTGCCCGGTGAGGACTTCGATTCGCGAGGCGATCTCTGCTCCGGCGGCTGGCTCGAATGACACGCGCACGGGGGCGCCCTCGGGCAGCTCGTCCCAAGCGATGGGCTGGCCGTCGCGGACGATCTCGGTCGACTCGTCTCGCGCGACCCAGATGGTCTTCGACTCGGGGACGTCGGGGCTGAAGAGCTGGAGCTCCTGGGCGCGCATCGCGGTGATCAAGCCGGTGCGCGTCTGCTCCACCGTCGGTCCGGTGGTGGTGGCCTCCGGGCTTCGCTCGGGGGTGCTGGCGCAGCCAGCGACGACACCGGAGAGGAGCGCCGCGGCGAGAATGGTCCTCATCGTCATTCTCCTTCCCATAAGGCGGTCGAGTCTGGCCACGAGGTAAGGCGAGCCCTCCCCTTCGGCATGGCCCATTCAGAGGAGAGGTCGTCTTCCTGAAGAGGCGCCGAGAAATCCTTCTTCGACTCGGTCCGCCTCTTGGTGCTCACGCTGGGCTGCCACCTCGAGATTCGTCGCGCGGCAGCGCGATTGTCGAAGGGCCGGCCTTCGTGCCGGCCGTCGGCAACCCTCGAATCGGCCGCGCCTTTGCCCGATTCGTCGACGGGCGCATTGCAATGCGCCCCTACCAACCTGCGACCGATCGCTTGGGGTCCGGGCGATTCCCGGGCTGTCCCTCTTGAGACCCTGCGAACGACGAACGACAGACCGCGCCTTCGCGTCCCCGCCGCCGCGGCGTCGCATCCGGAAAGGAAAAAAGAAACGGCCGCGCCCCGAGCATCGGGCACGGCCGTCTTGGCCTCGTGGCTGCCGAAGCGGCCCTTAGTGTCTTGCCGCCCCGAACGAACGCTCGAACAGCGCGCGGATGGCGGCGCGCCCCTCGTCGCTCAAAAAGCGCGTGCCGGTCCCGGTGAACCGCTCGCGGGTGATGACCGGGCTCTCCTCGGGCGCCCAGGCGCCGTCCTTCCAAGAAAACCAGGCGTTCTTCTCTTGGTCGAAGACGTGGACGGGCTTGCCCCAATGCTTGGCGAGCTCGACCGCCCAGCCGGTTCCGCCGCGCGCGGTGCCGTCCTCCTGGGCCAGGCCGACGTGGAAGACCTCTCCGGCGGTATTGACCTGGTGCCAGATCGACTGCAGCACCTTCTTGAAGGTCGGCGTGTCGGGATAGGTCCGGTGCATGTGGGCCTTGAGGTAGGCCGAGCTGACGTCGCCGAGATGCAGCTCGGCCTCGGAGAGCTCGACCATCCCGCGGGAGCGGTGTCCCGCGCCGCGGCCGGCGAAGGTGTAGTTCACCTCGCCCAGTCCCCAGCGCTCGGCGCAGGCGCCGAACTCGGCCTCGGCCCCGTTCGCACCGCCCGACAGCAGCGTGAAGCTGCCGGCCGGCAGGCGCGCAGGAACCGGGGTCTCGCCCTCGGCCACCAGGCGCATCGTCTCCGGGTGGAGCTGCAGGAGGGTCGCCTCGGGCGTCGGGTTGTCGTGGTCTTTGACGAGCTGGACGTCGACGTGGCTGCCCTGCGGCTGCAGGTAGAGCGCGACGTCGATAAGCTCGCGGCACCCGTCGCACGGCGGGCGCACCGCGGGCGGCTCGCTGCCGGCCAGGGCGCGCGGCGTGGTCGCGGTGAGCCACAGCTCGGCGTTGGCGCTTTGGGTGATGGCCTTGAGCGCGGCCAGCTCCTCGTTGACCTTGGGCCCCTTCCACGAGAAGCCGTCGACGAGGATGGCCTCGGGCTTCATGCCCATGTGCTTGTCGAACAGCTCGAGCGTCTCCTCGAGCTTCTTCGGCCCGAAGACGCCCTCGGGGAAGGTCTTGATGACCCGGTGCCGGGCGATCGCGCTGCGCACCCCTTCGCGGTCCCGCAGGTTGGTGTGGGCCGCCAGATCGTCGAAGAGCGCGTCGTACCAGGCGCTCACGTACTCGACCGACTGGCCGATGGAGATGTGCAGCACCTCCCTGCCACGCATCAGGTCGTCGAGGCCGTTCTGGATGAGAAAGGCGGTCTTGCCGACACCGGCGCGGGCCATCACGACCCCGAGGTTGCCCTTGCCCAACCCGCCGCGAATCGACTTGTCGAGGATGCGTAGCGGGCTCTGCGCATTGACTTCTTTGCGGTACATTTCGCGCTCCTTACTTCCTGCCCGCCAGGGCCTTCTGCTTCTCCTGCGCCTTCTTGACCAGCTCCTCGGCGATGGCCGCGGGAACCGGCAGATAGCGGGAGAACTCCATGGTGAACTCGGCCTTGCCCTGGGTTGCCGACCGCAGGGTGGTCGCGTAGCCGAACATCTCGGCGAGGGGAACCTCAGCTTCGATACGCACCAGCGGACCGTCCTCCTGCGAGCCGACGATCATCCCGCGCCGCTGCATCATCGTGGCCAGGATACCGCCGGAGAACTCGCTCGGGCCCTCGACGACCACCTTCATGATCGGCTCGAGGATCTTCGGCTGCGCCCGGTCGAACGCTTCGCGCCAGGCGCCGCGGGCGGCCTCCTGGAAGGCGATGTCCGAGCTGTCGACCGCGTGGAAGGCGCCGTCGTTGATCACCACCCGGACGTTGACCACCGGGTAGCCGAGCTTGCGGCCCTTGCCGAGCTGCGAGCGAAAGCCCTTCTCGCACGAGGGGATGAACTGGCGCGGGATGACCCCGCCGACGATCTCGTCGACGAACTCGAACTGCTGCTCCTCGCACGGCTCGAGGTAGCCGGCTACCCGGCCGTACTGGCCCGAGCCGCCGGTCTGCTTCTTGTGCGTGTAGTTGAAGTCGGCGCGCCGGGTGATGGCCTCGCGGTAAGCGACCTCCGGGGCCGAGGTCTCCACGATCGCGTTGTACTCGCGCTTCATCCGCTCGACGTACACGTCGAGGTGCAGCTCGCCCATGCCGCGGATGATCGTCTCGCTCGACTCCTCGTCGATGGCGACGCGGAAGGTCGGGTCCTCGCGCGCGAAGCGGCGCAGCGCCTTGGACATGTTGACTTCGGACTTCTGGTCGACCGGCTTGACCGACAGCGAGATGACCGGCTCGGGCACGTGCATCGAGGTCATCGCCACGTTGAGGCGGCCGTCGGTGAAGGTGTCGCCCGAATTGCACTCGATGCCGAACATCGCGACGATGTCGCCCGCGCCCGCCTCGTCGATGTCCTCCATCTTGTCGGAGTGCATGCGCACCAGGCGGCCAACCTTGTGCTGCTTGCGGGTGCGGGTGTTGGTGATGAACTCGTCGCGCGAGAGCTTGCCCTGATAGACGCGCAGGTAGGTGAGCTGCCCGTAGCGGCCGTCCTCGAGCTTGAAGGCGAGGGCGATGGTGGGCCGGTCGATGTTCGTCTCGACGATCACCTGGGCCTCGTCGTGGTCGAGGTCGACCGCCTTGTTGACGACCTCGGTCGGGTCGGGCAGGAAGGCGACGACCGCGTCGAGCAGCTTCTGGATGCCCTTGTTCTTGTAGGCCGAGCCCATCAGCACCGGGGTCAGCTTCAGGCTGATGGTGCCCTTGCGGATAGCGCTGCGGATGAGGTCCTCGGTGACGCGCTCCTCGAGGATGGCCTCGGTCAGCTCGTCGCTGAACATCGAGACCGCGTCGAGCATCTCCTCGCGGGCGGCCTGGGCCTGCTCGAGCATGTGCTCGGGGATGGGGCCGTCGACGATGAGCTCGCCGCTGTCGCCCTCGAAGCGCCGGGCCTTCATCTCGATGAGGTCGACGATGCCCGCGAACTTGTCCTCCAAGCCGATGGGAAGCTGGAGCAGCACCGGGTTGTGGCCGAGCTTCTCGCGGAGCTGCTCCTTGACGCGCAGCGGGTTGGCGCCGACGCGATCGCACTTGTTGACGAAGGCGATGCGCGGGACGTTGTAGCGGCGCATCTGGCGGTCGACCGTCAGCGACTGGCTCTGAACGCCGGCGACCGAGCAGAGCACGAGCACCGCGCCGTCGAGCACGCGCAGGGCGCGCTCGACCTCGATGGTGAAGTCGACGTGTCCCGGGGTGTCGATGATGTTCAGGTGGTGGCCTGCCCACTCGGCGTGCGTGGCGGCGCTGGCGATGGTGATCCCGCGCTCGCGCTCGAGATCCATCGAGTCCATGGTGGCCCCGACGCCGTCCTTGCCCTTGACCTCGTGAACGGCGTGGATGCGGTTCGTGTAGAACAGGATCCGCTCGGTCAGCGTGGTCTTTCCGCTGTCGATGTGCGCCGAGATGCCGATGTTGCGTAGTCTAGTGAAGTCCTTGTACACGACTGTCCTCCGCCCCTTGGGGGCGGGCATAGCTAGGGTAAGCGCTGTCTTGAATCAAGCAGATCCTTGTAACCCCTCGCGATCTGGCCTCGTTCCGTCGAAACGGTGACGGCGGTAGCATTCGAGATCGCGCCTCCAAGGCGGGTCGTGGAGGAAGCAAGCGGGATAGCCTCTCAGGCCGCTGAATGGCGGCGAATCGATCGTCGCTCGTGCGGCAGCCTGCCGCCGCTTTCGCGGAGACCGACGCCCGACCCCTCGAGCCTGCGCCCGGTGCGGCCCGCGCACATCGGGCGGCTTTCACGCGGCTTGACAGGGTTGGCTTGCCCTTGGTTGTGTGGGCGCTGCTTGGCCCACCCGGATGCGGAGGCGGACATGAAGCGCATTCTCGGCGGCGCCCTCGTCACTCTTGCCGGGTTGGTGACCATCCTGGTGCTCGCCGGTGGCCTCGTGGGGCTGGGCCTGGGGTTCGGTTGGCTGCTGTCGCGGGCGCTGCCCTTCGATCTTTTCCAGGGCACGCTCGTTGGCCTGGTTGCCGTCGGCCTCTCCGGAGTCGCGGTCTGGAGGTTCGCGGCCGCCACCTTCAGCTACCTCGCCGCGCGAGCAAGTGCCCGTGTCTCGAGCGCCAGCGAGGGCACGGCCTGCCCACCGGGGACCGTCCTGGGCGCACCGGCGGATTCGGACGGGGCGGGCGAGGCCGAGGAGCCAGAAGCGCCTCTCCGACGGCGCCACTTCGACGCTTGAAGCCTCGAGCAGCCGGCTCTCCGGCCTCCCGCTGTGCCCCTGGGGAGGGCAACCAAGCTGTCGATGGGCCCCCGCCCCCCGGTAGGCCCGTGTGTAGGCCGAGCTTGTGAGGCCGGAGTCCGAGGGCCCGCCGCGGTCGCCCCGATCGCTTCGTCGGTTGAGGGCTCGAAAGGGCGCCGGGCTTGGTGCAGACCGATGGAGCCGGTCTCGCAACGGCGGCGCGAAATCGGCTCGGGCGGGGGCGCGCCCAGTTCTTCGCTCCAGGCTCGAGAACCGCTCGTTCGAGCGTCGCGGCGCGCCTCTTCAGGACGAAACCGGCCGCGGCGCCGGTTTGACAGATCCTAGGGAAGAGGCGCGCCGTCCGCGACGATCGGGTAGCGTGTTGGCAACCAAGCAAGCAGTTGCTTGCCTTCGCGCCTCATGGAGCACCTTTGATCAACGAGAATCAGCGCCGAATCGCCATCTTTCTCGACTTCGAGAACCTGGTCACCAACACCGGAATCACCGCGGCAAGCTTCGATCTCAAGCCGGCCGTCGACCGCCTGCTCGAGAAGGGCAAGGTCATCTTCCGGCGCGCCTATGCCGACTGGACGCGCTTCCGGGACGCCAAGTCGCACCTGCACGAGATGGGCGTCGAGCTCATCGACGTGCCCCCCTCGACCCGCACCGGCAAGAACGGCGCGGACATGCGCCTGGTCATCGACGCGCTCGAGCTCTGCTACGCGCGCGACTTCATCGACACCTTCGTCATCGCCTCGGGCGACAGCGACTTTTGCCCGCTCGCCTACAAGCTGCGCGAGAACGACCGGCACGTCATCGGAATCGGCGTGCGCGAGTCGACCTCGCGGCTGTTCGTCAAGGCCTGTGACGAGTTTATCTACCTGAAGGCGGGCTCGACCCGGAGCGAGGAGGCGGCGCGCCGGCCGCGGCGCGGCGATCGCAAGACGGCCGCCGAGGAGACCGAGGAGCGCCGGGTCGCCACGAGCAAGGCGTCCATCGCGCCGGCGGTGCCCGTCGAGGAGCCTGCAGCCGAAGAGGCCGCCGAGCTCGCCCCCGAGGCCGCGCCCGAGAAGAAGGGCGCGAAGAAGCAGGCCGAGCCAAAGAAGGCCGAGCCGGAGAAGACCGAGCCGAAGAAGGCCGAGCCGAAGAAGGCCGGCAGGAAGGCCCCGGCCAAGGAGCCCGCGAAGAGCGCCAGCGCCGCGGTCAAGCCGGCCGACGAGCCCGCCAAAGAGCCCGCGAAGCAGCCCAACGGAGGCGGGAGGCGTCGCGGCGAGCCGAGCGTGCCTGCCCTCGCCCGCAACGTCGTCTCGAGCCTGCTCGCCCAAGCCACCGGTCCCATCAACCCGTCGCTCATCAAAGAGACCATCGTCCGCAAGCAGCCCGACTTCGACGAGCGCGAGCATGGCTTCTCGACGTTCTCGAAGATGCTCGAGGCGATGGAGCGCGAAGGCCTGCTCAAGCGCCAGCAGGTGAGCGGCCGGCAGTGGTACGTCGTGCCCGCCGAAGCGACCATGGCCCCCGACTGGCCGGCAGGCCAGGTGTCTTTGCCGCTGCGCGAGCCGGGTTCGGACGACGGCGAGGTCTCGGCCGGTCCTGTCGAGCCGGGGGACGACGAAATCCCGTTCTGAAAGCGTCGAGTCGATTGGATGACCCCCTGAGCCGGCCAAGCCGGAACCCAAAGAGTCCAGCCTCTGTGCTGGCCGGCGCGCTTCAGTCCTTGGACCACAGGCCCAAGGTCAGCGAGACGGCCGATTTCTTGCCAGCTTGGTCAGATTCTCGCCGGTAGGTCCTTGCTCCCCTCTTCCCGCGCAAGCGCAGGAAGAGGGGGCTTTCACTTGCTCGCGCGCGGCGGTTCTACGGCAATCGGCTGTTCGTTCATGGGAAACAGCCGGCCAAGGGACCGGTGACCGGCTCGGGCCTCTCGACTTCGCTCGAGGTGACCGGCGAGGGGGCGAGCCAAAGGCTGGGGTGATTTTCCGACAGCTCTTGACCTGGCCCCGCGGCGGCCTCGCGCCGCCGCCGCGCTCGCCCGCTGCATAGCTTCCGAGGGGAGCCCCGCCCCTCGGAGGTGCAAGCGCGTGAACGGACCTATCGTGCGTGAGGTGCGCATCCAGCGCACGACCAGTCTCGAGGCTTTTCGCACCCTCGACCGGCTCGACGTGCTCGTCGAGGATGTCGAGCGACTCGGGCGCCTGGTCCGCCGCGCCTTGAGCCCCAATCGCGTCTGGATGCTCAACTCCACCGAGACCGGCGGCGGGGTTGCCGAGATGATGCCCAGGCTGTGCAGCCTGCTCAACGACCTGCGGGTCGACACCCGCTGGCTCGTGCTGCACCCGGACCATCCGGAGTTCTTTCCGGTCACCAAAGGCCTGCACCACCTGCTGCACGGGATGGAGGGCCTGGCCGACCTCGGGCGGGCCCGCGCCGTCTATGAGGAGGTGAGCCGACGCGCCGCGGGCAATCTGCGCGAGGTGATCAACCACGGGGACATTCTCGTCGTGCACGATCCGCAGCCGCTCGGCGCGGCCGCCCTCTTCGCGCAGGAGTTTTGCTGCCCGCCGATGCTCTGGCGCTGCCACATCGGCACCGCCCACCGCAACCCGCACACCGAGAAGGGCTGGCGGTTTCTCTCCGAGTATCTGCAGCCGTTTGAAAGGCTGCTCTTCTCGGCCGAGCCCTACATCCCGGCCGAGCTGTACGAGCGCAGCGCGGTGCTCTACCCGGGAATCGACCCGCTCTCGCACAAGAACCGCGACCTCTCCCTCTACAAGCTGTTGGGAATCTTGAGAGCGGCCGGCCTGGTCGATGGGCCGCCCGCGCCGGGGTGGGCGTGCTTCGAGGCGCAGGCGCAGCGCTTCGTCGACGGGCGCTGGGAGGCCTCACCTCTGGAAAACCTGCTGTTCCGGCCGGTCATCCTGCAGCTTTCGCGGTTCGACCGCCTCAAGGGCTACCAGCACCTGATGCCCGCCTTTGCCCACCTGCTCGAGCACGGCCCCGAGCGCATCCGGAAGATGAAGGTCGCCACCGAGCGCGCCTTGAGCGAGCTGAGCCAGGTCGAGCTCGTCCTCGCCGGCCCCGATCCCGCGGGCGTCGCCGACGACCCGGAGGCCGGGGCTTATCTCGACGAGCTGTGCCAGCAGCAGATGGCGCTCCCCGAGGAGATTCGCCGGCGCGTCCACCTGCTGCGGCTGCCGATGGTCAGCACCAAGCAAAACGCGCTCATCGTCAACGCCCTGCAGCGGCTCGCCATGGTGGTCATCCAGGCTTCGGTGAGGGAGGGCTTCGGGCTCACCGTCGCCGAGGCGCTCTGGAAGGGCACGCCGGTCGTCGCCTCGAACGTCGGTGGGCTCGGGATCCAGATTCGCCACGGCACCGACGGGCTGCTCGTCGGCGACCCGAGCGACGCCGCCGCGCTCTCGGAGGCGGTCCTGCACATGCTCGCCTACCCGAAAGAGGCCGAGCTGATGGCGCGGTCGGGCAGGCGGCGCGTGCTCGGGCACTTCTTGATGCTCGGCCAGCTTCAGAGCTGGCTCGAGGAGTTCGCGCGGATTCTCGGGGTCGGCGGCGCAGTCACCGCAAAGCGGGGCCTGACGCAGTAGGCGTGGCTCTGGACCCCGGCGCGTCGGCGCGCGCCCGGTCCGGGCGGATTCGCCCGGCCGGAGGGAGGTGCGTCAGTTTGAGCGCCGGGGCTCCCGCGGGCGCCTAGCCGCCGATGGGGATGGTCTTGCCGCGAGCCCCTTCGCGCTTGGGCACGTGGACCTCGAGGATCCCCTCCTTCATGTCCGCGCGGACCTTGTCGCGGTCGACCGTCGAGGGCAGGGAGAAGGTGCGGGTGAAGTGGCCGTAGGCCGACTCGATACGCTGGTAGTTCTCGCGCTTCTCCTCCCGCTCGAGCCGGCGCTCGCCGCGCAGCGTGAGCGTGGAGTCCTCGAGCACGACCTCGACGTTCTTGCGCTCGATTCCCGGCAGCTCGGCTCGGAAGACGACCTCCTCTTTGTCTTCGTAGACGTCGACGGGCGGCCAGACCTCGGCGGCGCCCTCGAGCGTGCCCTCGAAGAGCGGCTCGAAGGTGCGCTCCATCCTTCGGGCGAGCGTGCGCATCTCGGTCAACGGGTCCCAGCGGGTGATTGCCATCGTGTGCTCTCCACTTCGAGGGCCGGCCGAATTGCCGGAAGCGGGACGCAAGGTAGGTGGCCCGGACAGCCGGGCAACCGCCCGTCGTGGGGTCGCGGGCGTCGCCGGGCAGTCACCCCGAAACCGCTGCCCCGGAGGCTCTTCGGTCGCGCGGCGGCACGATTTGCGCCCGGCCGGCCTTTCGTGTCGGGTCCGACCTTTGTGCTGGCCGAGTGGGGCTCGGTCTCCCCGAGGGCGTCGCGGTGCGCGCCGACCGACGGTGCGGCCGGTTCACACGTGCGCTGGGGTTCAGGGCGACTGTCGTCGCGCGGTCCGATCGCAGTCGCTTGCGCGGTCGGCCGCGGATTCAGCCGGCGATATCCGGGCGCGATGCTCGGCGGCGGGTCGTCTGTCGAGGCTTGCTTCGCTACGCCACCAACTTGCCGGGCCCCATCACCCGCTTCGGGTCGAAGCGGCCGAAGAGCGCCTCCAAGGCCGAAACGCCGAGCGCGCCTTTCTCCGCTTCGAGAGACGCCAGGTGCTCGACGCCGACGCCGTGCTGGTGGCTGAGGGTCCCGCCGCCCTCGACGATGGCCCGGCTCGCCGCGTCTTTCAGGGTCCGCCAGCGGCGCAGGTTCTCGTCCGGATCGGCGGCGAGGCGAAACAGGTAGGTCGCGCAGAGGCTCGAGCCGCTCGGGGAGAGCTGCGAGAGGTGCGAGAAGACGTGCACCCGCTCGCCGATCTCCCGCAGGCCGTCGCTCAGCGCGGCGCTGATCGCGCTGGCCAGTCCGGGCACCTGTGCCCAGGTCGCCGCCGTCTCGAGGGTGTCGATAGCGAAGCCGCGCTCCCACAGCGTGTTGCGCAGGTAAGCCGAGCGGAACCGGTTCCGGTGCCACTGCCGGCCGAAGGTCTTGCCGACGTGGATCCCGCGCCCCTCGCGCGCCATCGAGAGCGCCGCGCCGCGGGCCGCCTCGACCAGCTCGGCCGGCCCGGAGAAGCCGGCGATGAGCATGCACTTCTCCGACTTCGCCCCGAGCACCGAGAGCACCTTCTCGAACGGTCCGAGCAACGCCTTGTGGCCGGCGAGCGCGAGGGTCGTCTCGGTCTCGGACGGAGTGCTCAGCCGCAGCATCGACAGCGGCAGCCCCGACTGCGCGAGGCGCCGGGTCGTCTCCAGTCCCTCGGCCCAGCTTCGGAAGAAGACCGTGTGGAAGGCCTCCTTCTGCGGCCGGCGCGTGATGCGCACGGTGGCTTCGGTGAGCACGCCGAGCCGGCCCTCGGAGCCGAGCACGAGCTGGCGCAGGTCGGGCCCGGCCGCCGAGCCGGGAAAGGGCGGCAGCTCCAGCGTTCCGGCCGGCGACTCGAGCCGGCCGCCGGCGAAGAGCTGGTCGATGCGCCCGTAGCGCAGCGACTGCTGGCCGCTCGAGCGGCTCGCTATCCAGCCGCCGAGGGTCGACAGCTCGAACGACTGCGGAAAGTGTCCGAGCGTGAGGCCCTTCTGCCCGAGCTTCTCCTCGAGCTCGGGGCCGGGAACCCCCGCGCCGAAGGTCGCGAGCTGGCTGCGCTCGTCGAGAGCGAGCAGGCGGTTGAGCTTCGCGAGGCTCAGGGTGAGCACCGGCTTGTCACCCGGCAGCGGGTTGAGGTGGCCGAGGACGCTGGTGCCGCCGCCGTAGGGGATGACGCGCGCGCCGATCTCCTCGGCCCAGGCGAGCAGCTCGCGGACCTCGTCGCTCGAGGCCGGCCGCGCGACGCCGTCGGGGAAGGCCTCGATGCGCCCCGAGCGCAGGGCTATCCAGTCGGGCAGGCTCTGGCCGCGCGCGTGGCGCAGGCGCGTCTCCGGGCGGGTGTCGACGAGCCGATGCTCGGGAAGCCGCGACTCGGGGACCGCGGCGACGACGTCGAAGAGCGCCGCGTCGTGCGGCGGGATGGCCTTGCCGACGACCCGTTCGAGGTAGTGCACCGCGCCGCCGGGCAGTGGGTGCGATAGCGAATCATCCCCCCAGCCGTTCCAGCGTCTCATGGGCGGTCCCTCGCTCGAGAGTCGAGCCACGAAAGTAGGAGGTCGAACTATACGCCGCGTGGGCGCCCCCCGGTCATCCCGAGCCTCGAGGCGACCAGCGGGAGCCTCGGAGTCGAGCGATTCGCGGATTCGCCTCGTGCCCCGTCCCGTGAATTCGGCCAACTTGCGGTTTCGGCCGTTCGCGCGAAACGAAGCCCGGGTCGCCGCCGGCCTGCCTGCCATCCCGCCTCGAGGGCAGCGCAGCTACCGCCGTAGATGTGAAACGCGTCCCGCGGACCTACGGCGGTAAGACGAGAGCCAATAATGACGCCTGGGAAGCAGGCGGCGACGCCCGGGCAGCACTTTCTGCCCCGTTCGGAACGGTTCCGGGGGCATCGAAGGCCGTCGCAGCAGGCCCATCGACCGCGATCCAAAACAAAAGGGCCCCGAGACCCGGGGCCCTCTCCACTGCTTTTCGACGGCTCGAGGCTCGCGCTACGCCGCCGGCCTTTCGGCGAGCTGCGCGAGCAGCTTCACGAGCACCTTCCAGAACTTCTCGGTCGCCGGGATGTGGAGCCGCTCGTCGGGCGAGTGGGCGTCGAGGATCGTCGGGCCGACCGAGATCATGTCCATCTTCGGGAAGACCTCGCCGATGAGCCCGCACTCGAGGCCGGCGTGGATGGCCATCGCCTGCGGCTCCTCGCCGTAGAGCTCGCGGTAGGCCTTCGCGAACTGCGCGAGCAGCGGCGAATTCATGTTCGGCTTCCAGCCCGGGTAGCCCTCGCCGACGGTGGGCGCGAGGCCGGCCAGGCGCATCACCGCCTTGACCTGCTCGGTCGCCTCGGCCTTCGACGAGCCGATGAGGCTGCGCTGGCTGGTGCCGATGGCGATCTCCTCGCCCTCGATGAACAGGGTGGCGAGGTTGGTCGAGGTCTCGACGAGGCCGGCGAGATCGCTGCTCATGCGCAGCACGCCGTGCGGCAGGGCGAGCACCGCGTCGAGCACGCGCTCGATTTGCGGGCGCGCGATGACCTTGCCGCCGGCGGTCGGCGCCTTGCGCAGGCTGATCTCGACCGAGGGCTCGACCTCGCCGAGCTCGCCGCGCACCGTCGAGGTGAGCTCGGCGGCCAGCGGCAGCAGCTTGTCGATGTCGGCCGCAGGCGCGAGCACGAGCGCGTCGGCCTCGCGCGCGATGGCGTTGCGCTTGCTGCCGCCCTTGAGCGAGGCGACGTGGACGTCGCCGATCGCCAGCATCCGGCGCAGGACGCGCCCGAGGATCTTGATGGCGTTGCCGCGGCCCTTGTCGATGTCGGTGCCCGAGTGGCCGCCCTTGAGGCCGGCGACGTTCAGCTCCAGGGTCTCGTAGCCGGAGGGCGCGTCGACCCACTCGATCTTCAGGCGCCCGACGGTGTCGCCGCCACCCGCGCAGCCGACGTAGACGATGCCGTCCTCCTCGGAGTCGAGGTTGAGCATGGTCTCGGACTGCAGGAACCCGGGCTTAAGGCCCTTGGCGCCGGTCAGCCCGGTCTCCTCGTCGATCGTGAAGAGCAGCTCGAGCGGCGGGTGGACGACATCCTTGGCCTCGAGCAGCGCGAGCGCGGCGGCGACCCCGATGCCGTTGTCGGCGCCCAGGGTGGTGCCCTTGGCCTTGACCCACTCGCCGTCGACGTAGGCCGGGATCGGGTCGTTGTCGAAGTCGTGCTCGGTCCCCTTGTTCTTCTCGCAGACCATGTCGACGTGGCCCTGCAAGAGCACCCTCGGCGCCTTCTCGTGGCCGGGGCTGCCGGGCTTGCGCACCACGATGTTGCCCACCGGGTCCTGCTCGGGCTTGTAGCCGAGCTTCTCGACCGTCTGCTTGAGGTAATCGAGGAGCTTGCCTTCCTTCTTCGAGGGATGGGGGACCTTGCAGATCTCGTCGAAGTACTTCCAGAGGCTCTTGGGCTGCAGATCGCTGACGTTCTGGCTCACGGACTGCTCCTGTGGTCGAGCGGGTGTGCCGCGGGTTGGGGTCGGAGGGCGCCAAGTGCCGCCGAACGGCGGGCGAGCGCTCGGCGCCTAGACTGCCCCAAGGCGGGCGGGGCCGCCAGCGCCGCAGCTCAAAGGATGTCGTCGCGCAGCCCCTTGGCGGCCGGCGCGGGCCCGCACTCCCTTCCCGAACCCCGGCTCTTCCTGGTCGCTCGGGCAGGCTTGGCCGCGGCCTCGATTCGGCCTCTGCGCTCATGGTGGGCGCCGCGGCCGCGTCGCCCGGCGCGCCCGTCCGTCAGCCGTCTGCATCACCCAGCGCTTCGGATCCCGGCTCGACTGCAACCCCCACTTCCACAGCCTGGTGCCGGACGCGGTCTTCGTCGAGGACGAGCGGGGCGAGCTGGCGCGCAGGCGTCTTCCGAAACCGACGCGGGAGGAGGTGCAGCGGGCCGTCGAGAGAATCGCCAGACGGGCCCGGGCGATGTTGCGCCGGGAGCTCGGAGACGAGGAGCCGCAGGCCGATGCCCTCGATCGGGTGCGCGCCGGGCGCCGGCAGGGCGCGTATTCCGTCCTTCCCGAGCCGAGCGAGGAGCGCTCGGTGAAGCTCGCCGCTCGGTGGGACGGGCTCTCGCTGGAGGCGAGCCGGCACCTGCACGAGGACGACCGCCGGGGCCTGGAGGCGCTGCTCCAGTACTGCCTGCGGCCTTCGTTGGCGCAGGAGCGGCTCTCGTGGGCCTCGCAAGAGGGCGGCGAGTTGGTCGTGCGGCTCAAGCGGCCGATGGCCGGCGGCCAGACGACGCTGGACTTGCTGCGACGCCTGGCGGTACTGGTGCCCCCGCCTCAGGTGCATCACCTCCACGACTTCGGAGGGTTCGCCAGCCCCACGGTGCGCCGACGCTGCCGGCCTCGAGCGGCTCGGGCTGCCCACCGAGCCTTCAGGCGTCCCGCGTGCAGATCGACCAGCTTGAGCAGGGACAAGGCATCCTTCGGCCTCGCCGACGCGGCCGACGCGGCTGAGGTCGCCTCGCGCCTTCCCTTCCGTCCCGGTCCCAGCCTCGTGCGCAGACGCCGCCCTGCCGGAAAGACCAAGCAGGGCTGCCCGAGTGCCGGCGTCGGGGCGGCGCGGCTCGAGATCGGGTTGAATCGCCGCCTCCTTACTCAGAGTCGATGCGTCCTTGGCCCAAGGCGCCGTCTCCTCGCTCGGAATCGCAATCTCCTCAAATAGAAGCACTGCATCCTGAGTCAGATTCGTTGCTTCCTGGCTCAGAATTGCGGCCTCCTGAGCTCAAATCACCAGCACCTGGCCGACAATTACGGGTTCCTGACTGCCAATCGTCTGTTCCTGGGCACTTCACCGGAGTTATCGCGCCCAGGAGACCGCGATTCATAGTCAGGACGCAGCGATTTCGGGCCAGGTCGCTGAATTTCATAGTCAGGACGTGTCGATTTCAACGCAGGACGCGGCGATTGTTGGTCAGGTCGCACCGATTGACGCTCCGGACACGGCGGCTGCTAGTCCGGTCGCGCCGATTGATGCTCAGGACGCGGCGATTTGAAGTCAGGACAGCAGCGGCTTTCGGGGGGGCGGTCTTGCCTCCTGCCGGCGGGGCCGCCAGCGCCGCAGCTCAAAGGATGTCGTCGCGCAGCCCCTTGGCGGCCGGCGCCGGCCTCTTGCCCAGGGTCTTGTCCACGTAGAAGTGCTCGAGGGTGACGAGGATGACCGCGAGCAGCGGAGTGGCGACGAAGACCGCCAGCGCGCCCAGCGAGAGGGTCAGCAGGATCTGCCAGAACAAGAGCAGCGCCGGCGGGATGTCGACCGCGTGCTTCATGACGATGGGCATCAGCAGGTTGCCCTCTATCTGTTGGACCACGAGGTAGACGACGAGCGTCCAGAGCCCGGTCGTGAAGCCCTGCGTCAGGCCTGCGGCGACCCCGGGGACGCCCGCCAAAAACGGGCCCGCGTACGGGACGAGCTCGCCGAAGAAGGCGATGATGCCCAGCACCAACCAGGTGTCGAGCCCGACGATGAGCAGACCGACGGCGGTGAGCAGGCCGACCGCGGTCATCGAGATGAGGGTGCCGATGACCCAGCCTTTGATGGCGGTACCGACTTTGAGCAAGTAGGCGCGCAGGCTGTCCTGCTGCTCGTAGGGCACCAGGCGCACGATGCCGCGGACGTAGACCTCCGGCTCGTAGGCGAGGAAGAAGGCGACGGCGATGACGAAGACGATGCCGGCGAGGAGGGCGAAGAGGCCGCCCACCGCGGTCGGCGCGATTCGCCCGATCCAAGCTCCAAGACGTTGGCCGAGGCTTTCGCTGACGCCGCCGAGCGGGCCCTGATCGCTCGCGCCGGCCTGCGCACGGGTCCACCAGCGCTCGAGCTGCGCGAGGGCCTCGGGGGCCTGGTCGACGAGCCGTTCGAACTGCGCGGCGAGGCTCGGATAGGCCAGCCAGCCGAGCAGGGCGACGAGCCCAAGGGAGCCGAGCACGACGATGATCGCCGCCAAAGGGCGAGGCATCAGGCGGCCGAGCCACTTGACCGGATAGTGGAGGGCGAAGGCGAGCAGGATCGCGAAGAGCGTGAGGAAGAGGACCTCGACCGCCCGCGACAGGAGGATGAAGGCGCCCCAGAGAGCGAAGAGCGTCAGGCCCGCGCCGAGCAGGTACCGGTAGCGCGGCCAGCGGGTCGTCGGTGGGGGAAAGCCCTCGCCCATGCGATCAAGATTGGGCTCCTCTTCCCGACCGCAATGCGGGAATCGGTGCGCTCGCTCCGCTCCTCCACGCGCCGCGGTGCCCGGCTGCCCACTGCGCTCGCGCACGGCTTGCGAGCGAGGCCCGGCGAAGGGTCTGCCGGCGAAGCAGGCTCGAGCCCATATCCGCGAGGGCTTCGCACCGCCGGGATCGAGCAAGCACCCCTGCCGCGCGGCCGGGAAAGCGCCGAACGGCGACTTCACGGCAGGTTCGGCTACAGTGCGAGCATGCGACGACAACTCCTGCTGGTCGCCGTGTGCCTGCTGGCCGGCGCCGCCATCGCCCTCGCGGTCGTCTTCAAGCTCGAGTCGCGGCCGCCGCCTCCCGACGGGCCCTCGGTCGTCTCGCGCATCCGCGAGGTCGCCCGGCTCGAGACGCTCGAGGTCTCGCTCTACAAGAAGCTCCACTTCGCGCCCGATCCGCTGCCGACCGGCTCGCTGTGGGGCGATGTGCTGAGCTGGATGCGCTACAAGGTGAGCTCGCCGCAGGCGCGGGCCATCGTCTTCGCCAAGGCCCACCTCGGGCTCGATCTCGAGCGGCTCGGGCCCGACCGGCTGCAGACGGTGGGACGCCGCGCGTTCGTGGTGTTGCCGCCGCTGCGCGTGCAGGTCGAGCTGCAACCCGGAGAGACCGAGATCATCGGCTCGACCCTCGACTCGGTCGAGACGGCGCGGCTGTTCGAGCTGGCGCGCGAGGCCTTCGAGCGCGAAGTGGAGGCCGACGAGAAGCTGCGCTCCCGCGCGCGCAGCTCGGCCGAGCGCGCTATCCGGGAGCTGTTGACCAACCTCGGCTTCGTCGAGGTGCACTTCGTCGAGAGCCTGCCGATGGCCGGATAGGCGCTCGAAAGAGGAGAAGGCGATGCGAGGCGTGAAGCTTGCGGGGCTGCTGGGGCTGGTCTCTCTGGTGCTCCTCGTGCCGCGAGACGGGGCGGCGGCGGTGAGGCTGGGGACCGGCGCGAGCTACTGGCTCGAGCACGGCGGGCTCTTCAATCTCGACCTGCAGGTGAACACGCCGATAGCCAAGCGCCTCTTCGTCGGCGGCCGGTTCGGGGCCTTCCTGTCCACCGGGAGCGAGCGCGTGGGGATTCCGCTCGATCTGACGCTGACGGTGCCCATCGGCGGGCGCGTCTATCTCGAGGGGCTCGCGGGCCCCTGGCTGTCGTTCGAGGGCGACTTCATCCGCGCGCACGGCGCCATCGGCTTTGGACTCAGGTCCGGCAGCTTGAGCTTCGGCGTCGAGGCGGGTTGGCTCTCGCCGAGCGGCGTCATCGGCGCGCGCCTGTCCTGGAGAGTCTGAAGAGGCGTCGACAAATCCCTCTTCGACTCGGTCCGGGCAGGCGAGTCGCGGCGAGGGTGATTTCGCGACAGGCCTCGAGTCGCGCGCGATGCGCCGAGCGGACGGGTTGATTTCGAGGCCTCGTCTGCCAACATCGCGCGCCTGATGCGAAGACGACTCGGACCGCCCACCGGCATTTTCCTCGCTGTTCTGCTCGCCTCGCCCGCCGCGCGCGCTGGCGAATCGTCGAGCCCTGGCGAGCCCGACGCCGTGCGGCTCGGGCCGGTCGGGCTGGTGCCCCACGCGGAGGTGCGCGGCCGGTTCGAGGGCCGCAGCGACCTCGATCTCGACCGGTCGGATGCCGAGGACCCGAACCGCTTCCTGCTGCGCACGCGGATCGGCGCCGCGCTGAGCTGGGGAGTTGCCTCGGCCTTCGTCGAGGGCGTCGACGCCCGGGAGCTGATGACCCCGCCGGCAGACAGGCGGGATGAGGCGACGCTCGACGTGCACGAGGCCTGGGCCGAGCTCCGGCGTCCGTTCGGGACCCCGTTCTTCGCGAGGATCGGGCGGCAGGAGCTCTCTCTCGGCTCGAAGCGGCTCGTCGACTGCTCGGGTTGGGGCAACCGCCTGCGCGCCTTCGACATGCTGCGGCTCGGGGCCGACGGCGAGCGCTGGAGGGTCGACGCCTTCGCCGGCCGGGTCGTGGTCGTGCGCGACGGCGAGCTCGACCGGTGGAAGGCCGGGGAGAGCTTCTGGGGTTTCTTCTCGACGCTCGGACTGGGCTTTGGCGCGTCGGTCGACCTCTTCGTCTTCGGGTTGAACAGGCAGGCGCGCGGCGACGAGGCCAAGCCGATCACGGGCGAGGACGGGGTCGTCGGTGCGGCCAGCAAGACCACGCCGGGACTGCGGCTCTTCGGGTCGGCGCTCTCGAAGCGGCTCGACTACGAGGCCGAGGTGGCGGTCCAGTTCGGCAACCGGGCGAACGATCGGGTGTTTGCCTACGCGGGCCGGGCGGGCGCGAGGTGGACGCAACGCGATCTGCCGGGGGCGCCCTGGTTGGGCTTCGAGCTGAACCACGCGTCGGGCGACGAATACCCGAACGACGGTCAATTCGGCCGCTTCGACCCGCTCTTCGGCAGCACCCGTGGGCCCTACGGGCTCATCGACCTGTTCCGCTGGCAGAACATGAGCGAGGCGGGGCTCTTCTTCGGGCTGTCGCCCGGCGACACGGTCACGCTCACGGCCGAGTACCACGCGTTCTGGATCGCTTCGGTCAAGGACGCCTGGTTCACCTCGTCCGGCGCGGTGCTTCGGCGCGCCGAGGACGGCGAGGCGCCTTCGTTCGCAGGGAAGGAGCTCGATCTGCTCGTGCGCTGGCGGCCGCTGGGAGTGCTCGGGTTCGAGGCCGGGGTCGCTTGGTTCGTGCCGGGCCGCTTCGCGCGCGCGACCGGCGCGGCGAACGCGGCGCGGGCGCTCTATGTCCAGGCGGCGCTGAGCTACTGACCTCGAAGACTTGCCGCCGCACGGCGCGGGTTTCGCGGACGGCCGGCCTTCACGCCGGCCAAGCGCGCGCTCGACCTCTTGAAGGGCACGGCACGCGGCGCCCCCTCCAACCAGCGGCCGGCCGCTTCGGGCTCCGGGCGCCAGAGTTCGTGCAAGGTCCGGGTCAGGAGTTGGCAACCACGCGAAATCGAAGCGTTTACAGCCAAACCTCGATTTCGCGGCCGATTTGGGATCTGCGGCAACTCACCGGGATGGCCTTACCCGCGCGT
>ENA-UOOR01001239-UOOR01001239.1-fermentation-metagenome-genome-assembly--contig:-NODE-1239-length-31255-cov-9.705032_pt1 | contig 31255 bp, 27 predicted proteins | sample MGYA00245780_ERZ724029 | MGnify/ENA primary metagenome ERZ724029 (study PRJEB28704, sample SAMN03018315) | fermentation metagenome | biome: anthropogenic terrestrial biome; feature: soil; material... | reverse complement strand
AAAATGGTATACTTTTGGATTGAAATACTGGTATACTTTTGGGGTGAAATAAACAGCGTTAATATCGGTTGTACTTTTGGGTATTGTCGTGAATCAGATCATTTGGTTACAAAATATGTATAGCTTGGCAGAAAGGGAATTGAAAGCGAATGCCAATCAATCACTTCAGAACGCAGCCTACATGGAATTAAACGAAAGAAGTGAAATAATGGGTGGTTTTACAGTTTTCTCTTCCAATCTTTCTACTCCTAATGATACCTCTCGTTTTTTTTCTAAAGATGTTGTAACAGCTGATTCTACGTACACCTTTATCCTTGATAAGAACGATCAGAACACTATGCATAAAATATCCCAGTTTGTTTTGAAACAGATTTTCCCCATTCGTTTAGAGAGATTAGATACTCTTTTTAAAGAAAATATGGATGGAAGATATGCAGTGCAGGAGACTTATTTCGATTATCTTGATTTGGAGATGAACACGTTATTGAGCACTTCCAGACCGATAAATATTAAGCCGACACATTATATTTTAACGGATACTTTTTCGTTAGATATTGCAAATTCTATTGGGATAATCGCTTACGTGAAAAATTCTCGCACTGCTATTTTGGACACCATGAAGAAGCAGCTAAGTCTCTCTGTTTTACTTATTATAATAGGAATTGTCTCGCTCTATTATATTTCTCGAAGCTTTGTTTTTCAGTGGAAAACAGAAAAAATGCGACAAGAATCGGTAAACGTAATGACTCATGAATTCAAACGCCCTATATCAAGCGCTGTCGCGATGGTATCTACCATTCCGTTTTACTTAAAGAAAAAAGAAACAGACAGGGTTTTGGACTATGTTAATAATATAGAAATCGCATTGAATAAGTTGACATACTACACCAAGAGAATTCAGCAAATTAGTAATAATGAGAGAAATAGCGTGATATTAGAGAAAGCAACAGTGCAGATTGTACCTTTTTTTGAGTCTTTACGACAAAGATATGTTTCACCCGAGGAACATGGTGGAAGAATTATTTTAAATGTTGAATTTAAAACGTCGAAAAAAGTGATGGATGTTGATCCGCTTCATTTTTCTAATGTGATGGACAATCTGGTGGAAAATGCCATAAAATATACTGTGATAACACCTGTTATGATAAATATAGACGTGACGGACTCTATGAATGATAAATTAAAAATATCGGTAACTGATAATGGTATTGGGATTTCTACTCCGGACATAAAGCATATATTTGACAAATTCTATCGCGTAAAAAGAACGGAAACCAAAAATAAAATAGGGTTTGGCTTAGGATTGACCTATGTGAAATCAATTGTTGAAGCACACGGGGGGACTATTTCCGTTAGCAGTGAACTGAACAAGGGTAGTGAGTTTATTCTAATTTTTCAAGGATAGCACACATGGATGATTTGGTATTATTGGTTGAAGACGATTTACAATTGGGTAAAATCCTGAAAGATTTTTTTGAGGAAAACGGTCTTTCGGTTATCTGGTCGATTGAAGGTGAAGATGCTCTGAAAAAATTCAAAGAATTGAATCCAAGACTGCTCCTGCTGGATGTGGTTCTTCCCGGAATAGATGGATTTACGCTTGCTTCTAAAGTTCGGCAAATCAATGGTGTTGTGCCGATCATATTCATGACTGGAACGGCACTTGACATGGAAAACTATCATAAGGCCTATCAGTTGTTGAGAGCGACCAATTATATTGAAAAGCCTGTAAATCCGAATAATGCATTGGCGCAGATAATGAGTATACTTGAACCCGTGAATATCCGAAAATTCAGCATAAGCAATTTACATATTGTCATCGATGGCCAGCAATTGACAATCAATCAAAAAAACTTTCAATTACGGGACAAGGATATACAGGTCTTTACCCTGTTACTTGAAAACGTAAACTCCACAGTTAGTCGAAAGGATATTTTGAACAAGGTCTGGAGAGATGATAAATTCCAAATGAATAACGCATTGGATCGATCAGTTTCTCATATAAAAAAAACACTCAAGGTTTTTCCTTCCATATCAATATCTACGATATATGGTAGCGGCTATCAGATGAGAATAAAAGAATATAAATAAACCGGGGACTTTCGCAAGCCCCCGGTTCCGGTTTTTTTGTAATTTAGAAGTAGAGTATTGTTATGTATAAGCAGGATGTTGTCATTCTGCTTTAATTTTTCCAATGCCATTTTTGGAGAGTTCCTTCTTTGCCGGATTGCCGGAATATCGTACATTGCCGATACTTTCGGATTCTACTTTCAGGTATTCCGACGCATAGCAGCTCACGTTGCCCACTCCTTGGGAAGAGACCTTGGCGCTTTTTGCTTTCAACCTCTCGGCATCCACGTTACCCACTCCTTCGGAGCTAATTTCAACGCTGTCTGCCGTGCCGCCCAAAGTAATGTTACCCACTCCCTCGGAGTTGATGATCACTTTTTGAGAGCGAAGGTTCTCTGCGGTAATGTTGCCCACTCCTTCCGATTCGATGATTAGTTCGGGGGAGGTAAAAGTGCCGTCGATCAGAATGTTGCCCACACCCTCGGAGTCGATCCGCTTAAGGTTGGGGGTGCTAATGGAGATCACAAGATTTTCGGATCTTTTGCGGAAACGCTTCAGGAAGCTTTCCTCCATATCGAGGACCAGTTTACCGTTCTCCATCCGTATATCGAGCGCGTTGAGCAGTTCTTCGCTGCCTTCGGCGGTGACGGAGGTGCCGGACGACTGCCGGATATGAATGTTGGCTACCACCGATGATTCGATGGCGGTGAAGTCCGACACTTCAAACTGGTCGGTAGCGCGACGTGTTTGTGCGCTGGAACAGCTGCTTATTGCCAGCAGCAGGGTAATGAGTGTGAATGAAAGTAATTGTTTCATTTGTTTTATTTTAGTATATGACGTAATGAGGGCCTGTTTGGTTACAAGAAAACTAATCTTTTAACAATTCGAGTATCTTCAACCTGAAGGCATATTCGTATTTGGCTTGAGCCTCTTCACCCAGGGCTTGTGTCTGATTATTTTTTGCCAGGGTCAGCTCATACGTGTTGGCACGACCACTGTCATGCTTCTCTTTGGCAAAACGATAGGCTTCGTTGCTGGCCTCGACCGATTTTTTGGCGGCATCCCAACGGCTTTTGGCTCCCACGGCATTGTAATAAGCCTGTTCGATCTGTTTGCGCAGTTCCAGCTTTGTCTTGTCCATCTCCAGGCGTGTATTGGCAATGGCCAGCTCGGCGCTGTGGATGTTGTTTTTGACCTGAAACTTGTTGAAAATGGGAATGCGCAGGCTAAAACCGAGTGAGTTGCTCATGTTGTTGCGGAATTGCGAACTGAAGGAGTCGTTGTCCCTTCCGCTCATGTTGTAGTATCCGGTACCGATGTTGGCGCCAAAGGAGAGCGACGGATAGAGTTGCGACCGGGCCATCAGCTTTTCTTTTTCGCTGCTTTCGATTCGATATTGCATGCTCCGGATGATGGGACGGTTCTGTAGTGCACTTTCATAGACCGCCTCGGAAGCAAGCAGGGTGGATTCACTGATAAGCGACTCGGCGGGTGGGGCTGTCACATCGAAATCGTTGAATTCCTCCAGCTCCATGATCTGTGCCAGGTCGAGCAATGCCAACTTGTGGTTGCTGGCTGCCTGTACCCTGTTGAGTTCTTCCCTGGCCAGCTGTGCTTCCTGCTCATAGAGTTCTCCCTTGGCCATTCTGCCGCTCTTCACCAGCTCGGTGCGGCGGGCAATGTCGGCCTGGGTGGTTTCGAGCTGGGTCTCGGCGATCTGCAGCAGCTCGCGGTTGAGCAGTGCCTGCAAGAAGGCGGTGGAGACGCTCATGATGATGTCGTCGCGCATCTTGTCGAGGTCGGCTTCCGAAGCGTACATGTCGGCTTTGCGTGCATCGATGTTGTGTTTCATGCGCAACCCGTCGAAGAGGGTGATGTCTGCACCGATGCCGAAGCTGGTCTGCGATGAGTTGGTGTTCACGTAGGTGTTGTCGAGCCCGATGGAGCGGCCGAAGACAAAGCTTTGTCCTGCCGAAGCATTCAGGTTGGGCAACAGGTCGGCACGTGCCTGGCTGTAGGCAATCTCCCGTTGTTGCCGGTTCAGCTCTTGTTGTTTGATATTGCGGTTATTCTCCAGGGCAATATCGATGCATTCCAATAAGGTGTACTGCTGCTGTGCAGATACCGTAAAGAAGGTACCACAGGTAAGCAACAGGCTGGTGACGATGATTCTGATCTGCATAATATGGATGGTTGACTCCTGTCGGTGAAGACAGTTTGTTATTTCTTCTTTTCTTCAATGATCTCCGTACCGCGGATCTTGTCGTTCTCTTTCAATCCTTCGGTTACTTCGATGTGGATACCGTCGGAGAGGCCTATCTTCACCTGATGGCGTTCAAACTCCTGGGGTTTCTCGTTTTTCACCAGATAAACAAAGGCCGAGTCGCCGCTGAACTCCACAGAACTCTCCGGGATGGTGAGCACACCTGCACGTTGGTCGAGGATGATGTCGGCATTGGCGCTGTACCCCGCCCTGATAAACACGTCGGAGGGAAGTTCCATGGCAGCCTTCATTTCAAAGAGAATGGCACCGCTTTCTTCCACGCCTTTCGGAGAGACATACTCGAGTGAGGCGGGGATCTTACGATCCTGGATGGCGCCAATGGTGATTTCCATGGGCATGCTGACGGAAAGTTTGCCCACCTCCGTCTCGTCGATTTTTCCCACAAAGAGCATGTCGCTCAGGTTGGCCACCGAGGCCACCGTGGTGCCATCGTTGAAGTTGTTGGACTGGATTACCGAGTTACCCACCTTCACCGGTACGTCGAGGATGGTGCCGCTCACGGTGGAGCGTACCAGCGTGTTGCTGGTCTTGGCAGAACTTTTTGTGATACCTGTCTGCACTAGGCTTAGGTTGTCGTTGGCGGCGCGCAGCTCCTCCTGGTCGTTCTTGTATTGCAGTTCCACTTTTTCGAACTCCTCCTTCGAGATCACAAGGTTCTCAAACAGCTTGCGATCGCGTTCATAATTGCTGCGGCTCTGGTCGGCAGCCAGTTGTGCCCGCTGTACGCGAGACTCGGCGCTGCTCAGGTTCACCATGTCGGGCACCACCTGTATCTTGGCGATGATGTCGCCTGCCTGCACCTTGTCGCCTGCCTCCTTGTAGATCTCGGAGATGATACCCGACATTTGCGGCTTGATGAGGATTTCGTTGCGTGGTTCCACCTTGCCGGTAGCAACCGTTCTTTTCACGATGGTATCTGTCGTGGTGGTTTCAATTTTGTAGTTCACCACCTTGGGGCGTGATTTCTGCCAGAGGAACACGAAGGTGGAAATGACCAAAAGTCCCAATAGCACCAGTCCAGCAATTCTCAGTATTCGTTTCATAAGATTCTATATTGTTTGGTTTATATTTTTAAAATTCAGTTTTCAATTTTCAATTATTTGTACATCATGTTATCCGTTACTCTTCGCTGATTGCTTCTACCGGTTTGATCATCATGGCCCGCTGTGCGGGAATGTATCCGGCAAAGGTGCCAATGACGAGCAGGATGAGCAAGGACACCACGGCCATGCCGAAAGAGATCTGGGGATCCTTGAAGAACTGGTCGCCCTGGCTCAGTATGATGCCGGTAGCTCGCAGCAGCCCCACGCCCACCACGATGCCGGTGATGCCGGCAAGGACGGTGAGGACGATGCTCTCACTCAGTATCTGTCCGATGATGTCGCTCGGGGTGGCCCCCAGGGCACGGCGGATGCCGATCTCCTTGGTCCGCTCTCGCACAGTAACCAGCATGATGTTACTCACGCCGATGGCGCCGGCAAAGATGGTGCCGAGCCCCACAATCCAGATCAGCGCGGCGATGCCGATGCCGAGGTAGTTGAACATCTTGAACTGTTCTTCGATGTTCATGTTGAACACCGCTTCCTTGTCTTCGGGTGCGATCTGGTGCTGTTGCTTGAGTACCTCCAGTATCTTGTCCTGAATGACCCTCACCGCTACGCCCTCTTTGGCTGTGGCAGCCAGAAAGTGAATGATGTTGCCCTGGTTGAAGGCCTGCTGCATGGTGGAGAAGGGGAGTACCACTGTCTCGGCGGTCTGTCCGCCGATGCTGACGCCGGAGGTGCTCCGGGCTACACCGATTACCTGGAAGTAGATGCCGTTCACACGGATCTGCTTGCCGGTGGGATCCTCACCCTTCTGAAAGAGCACTTCGTAGATCCGTTCACCGATGACGCACACTTTTCTCTTTTCGGCAATGTCGATGTCGTTCATATAACGGCCATAGATCATTTTGCTTCTTTCTATCAGGTCATATTCGGGGTAGCAACCCTTCACCAGATAGGAGCCGTTCTTTTCACCCCGTACCACATTCTTGTCGTTACCCCCGGAGAACAATACCGGCGATAGGTATTGGAGCTCCTTCACCTTCTCCCGTATGACAGGGATATCGCTGTTAGTCAAATTCCATCTTCTTCCTTTGCGAAATCCTTTATAGGGAACGGTGGTTGGGTTGGATTCGAAGAAGCATGAGTTGGTGGCAAATCCTTCGATTTGCGAGGTCATACCTTGCTCCAGTGCGTTGCCGGCGCCGACCATCAGCACCAGCATCAGCATGCCCCAGAACACGCCGAAGGCGGTGAGCACACTACGCGACTTGTTGTGCGTAATGGTAATCCATATTTCCTGCCATCTGTCTAGGTCGAACATATTGTAGTTGATTGGTTGTTTAGCTAATTATTTGATTCGTTGATTCAATTTGCTCATTTGCACATTGGCATATTGTCTCATTTGCACATTGGCATATTGTCTCATTTGCACATTGGCATATTGTTATTCCTGTCTCATTGCTTCGATAGGCTGCACACGTACGGCCTTTCGGGCGGGGAGATATCCGGCGATCACACCTGCGATGATCAGCACAATGGTGGCAAAGATCGCATAGCCTACATCGACGGTGGGATTGGTGAAAACAGACATCTGTGGTTCGTCCGTAACCGGCTTCCCATTGGCAGCCTGCACCATGAAGTAGTTGATCAACTCGGTAAGCCCGATGCCGATCATCATGCCGATATAGCCGAATATGGTGGTGATGCAAATCGACTCCAGGATGATGGTTTTAAGAATGGAAAAGGGTGTTGCTCCTATTGCCTTGCGGATTCCGATTTCGCGGGTGCGCTCCTTCACCGATACCAGCATGATGTTGCTGACCCCCACGATGCCCGCAATCAGGGTGAGGATGCCGATGATGGTGACAAAAAATGTGATACCGCCGAATATCTTCATCGTTTCCACGTAATCCGATTGCGCATTGTGGATATAGAGTGCCTGTTCATCTTTGGGATCGAAGTTCAGCCGTTGTCCCATCATGTGTCGCAGCGACTCGTTAAAGCGGTCGTTCTGAGCCTCCGTGGTCAGGCCGTCTACCGTGAAGGTGATCTGCCAGAACTTTCGTTGGGGATTATAAATGGCCTGGGCAGCAGAAAACGGAATATAGGCATTGGATCCTCCAAACTCTTCTTTCTTGGTGTTGACGCCCACTACCTTGAACATGATCTGTCCCACTTTCACCATTTTTCCCAGGGGATCTTCATTCTTGAAGAGGACATCGACGACCTTTTGATCCAGTACTACCACCTTGTTGCGATTATTAATATCCAGTTCGTTGATGAACCTTCCCTTTTCGGGGGGGATAATCAGTTTCTCGATATCATAGTAGTTGGGCATGACGCCGCGCAATCCGTAAGTTCCATACTCAGTACCATAGGCGATGGTCTGGTTGGTGTTGTATCGGGCCGTGATGAGGCGACTCTCTTCTACCTGATTTTGAATAGCAGATACTTCATTTTCCGTAAACTGCAGTCGACGCCCCGACTTCAGTCCGTTGTGCGGCATGGAGGTGGTACCCGACCAGAGGTTGATGCGGTTCACAGCCCGTGAGCTGAAGTTTTGCGTTACTCCGTTCTTGAGTCCGTTGCCTGCTCCCAGCAGCACGATCAGGATAAAGATCCCCCACGAGACGGATAGGCCGGTGAGCGTGGTACGCAATTTGTTTTTCTTCAGCGTATCCAATATTTCCTGAAACTGGTCGATCATATCGATTGCATGTAAGCGTTCGGGATGGTGTCGTGCACGCCGTTGTTCTTGCGTGTTTCATATTCAATCATTCCATCCTTGAGATGAATGATGCGGTTGGTGGCGTCGGCAACAGATTTCTCGTGTGTGACGATGATGGTGGTTATCCCCTCGCTGTTGAGGTTGGTGAGCACATCCATCACCTCAATCGTGGTCGTGCTGTCGAGTGCACCAGTTGGTTCGTCGGCAAGAATGATCTTAGGGCCCGAGATCAGGGCGCGGGCTATGGCTACCCTCTGTTTCTGCCCACCGGAGAGTTCATTGGGCATGTGATGGGCCCAGTCTTTCAAACCCATCTTGTCGAGGTGCTCCATGGCGATGATGTTGCGTTTCTTGCGGCTCACCTTCTTGTAATAGAGGGGGAGTGCCACATTTTCCAGTGCATTTTTGAAGTTGATCAGATTGAACGACTGGAAGACAAACCCGATCATCTCGTTGCGGAACCGGGCAGCCTCTCTCTCGCTCATGTTTTTGATCAGGGTCCCATTGAGGTGGTAGTCGCCTGCATCATAGGTGTCGAGGATGCCAAGGATGTTGAGGAGGGTGGATTTCCCCGAGCCGGAAGCGCCCGTTACGGCGATATATTCGCCTGCTTCTATGTCGAGACTGATTCCTTTGAGCACATGAAGCGAAAGTGCTTCGGTGTGATACGACTTGTGTAGTTGTCTGATATGGATCATCTATCTATTATTTTCTCCAGGTTAGACGTGGGCCTGCCTGGTTTCGTTACAGAATATACGCTAAATTATTGCAACACATTGATGGTGCAAATGTATGCCAAAACATTGTACTATGCAATACACAATACTGGGTATTTATAATAATTATCAATAATTAACGAATTAGCCAGCTTTCAGTCCTTCCCGAATGTGGTTACACAGAACTTCTGTTTCGATATCCAAAAGCTTCACTTTTTTCACGATCAGGGGGAGTTCTTCGTTCAGAAACGATTGTTTAAAAATGGATTTGACTACCGTTTTGGCGCCGGGAGTTACGAAAAAGCCGACACCCCTTTTGTCATAAATCACCTCGATTGTCTTGAGGTACTCGAAACTTCGCATCACCGTATTGGGATTGACTCCGAGCAGACTCCCCATATCGCGGATGGATGGCACTCGCTCATCTTCACGATACGCATCGTTTAGAATTTTCTCACAGATCAGGTCCGCAATCTGCAGGTAAATGGGTTTATGTTCATCGAAGTTCATATCAGTAACGTTTGTTTTTAAGTATAAAATAGGATCCGGTCAGAAATGCCAGGGGCAATATCACCTGGAGAATGATTCGGGCAACCTGTAAGATAACCACAATCGGATGGTCGTTTGCATAGATCGCAAAGAGCGCTCTTTCATTCAAATCGAAATGTAAATTATTGAATTCTGCCGATGAACCACTTGCCTCCCATAGGGATATGGTGACAACTACAGCAGTGGTCATCGCAATTGTTGCCAGAATAAAGACGCCGACAGTCTTTAACACTTTGCGGCGGACAAAAAGCAAGTTGAAGAACAAGATGGCTTGCTGTAGCAATAGCGTGGTGGTGATTTGCTTCAAGTCAACTGAATGCTGCCAGATTTGTTGTATGACATGTCCTTTGTAGAGGGCGGGAAAAAGGAGAGCCAGCAAACTATCCATGCCACCATAAACGGTTACAATGACCAACGGGGTAAAGAGCAGGCAAGCGAGCTGCATGACCAGATATTTCTCAAGAACCGAAGCACCGAGCATCACCTCGGTAAATCCTTTTTTGGGATGGTTATAATTGAAGAACAGCATAAAGGGCGATATGATAACCAGCGCAGTGACCATGGTGAACAGAAAAGAGGTTCTGCTGTCCAGGCTTATCTCCATGCCAATAGGGGAGAGGTTGATCATGAAAAAAAGTAGTGGGAACCCGGCGACAATGAGCAGGCTCTGTACCCAGTACTTCCGGAGGCTTTTCAGATTTCTGACAATGAGTTTCCAGAACCTATTCACTTGAAATGTATTGTTATTCATTGTTTATGCGTTTTTAAAAAGTTCGTATATGCTTGTTTTATGCTGCATGGTGGCATTGAAAAGCGCTTCGATATTGACCCTGCTTTCCCGCTCGTTATTGTTCCTGCTTACACATAAATAGCCGCCCAGGGTGGGTTCAGCATAGAGCGCATCGGAAGGAATAGCGGATTCAAGTGTGAAGCAAAGCTTTTCGGAAATGCGTTCCAGCGATTCATTCAGCAGCACTGCCCGATTATCCAATATGATGATGGGGTCGATCAGGTTCTCCAGATCCCGCACCTGGTGGGTTGAAATGAGGGTGCAGGTGCTCTCCAGACAATATTCTGCCATGATTTTGCGGAATATTGTTTTGGAGGGGATGTCCAAACCATTGCTGGGCTCATCGAGCAACAACAGCTCTACATTGGCCGCAACAGCAAAGGAAATGGCGGCTTTTTTGGCTTGCCCGTGTGAGAGTTTGTTCAACTTCTTGGTGCCATCCAAATCAAACTCTTCGAGGACCTTTTTAAATTTCTCCCAATCGAAATTCGGATAAAAGGGTGCATTCAAATCGGCAAAATGGAAGGCTGAATAATCGTTTTGAATGTAATCGATCTCTTCAGGGAGGTAATAAATCCGGCTCAGGAAGGAGGGCCTCCGCTGAAACGGAATTTCGTTGCACACAATACAGTCTCCCCGATAGGGTTTTTGCAGGCCGGCAATAATTTTCAGCAGCGTGGTTTTACCGGCTCCATTTTCACCCAGCAGGCCATATATTTTTCCTGCATCAAGGTTCATGCTGATATGATTGAGAACCTCTTTTTTTCCGTACTTAAATGATAAATCCTTTATCTGTATCATAGGACTCTTTTTTGCATAGCTTAATAGCTTAATAGCTTAATAGCTTATTAGTGTATTAGTGAAATAGTGCACTGCAAATGTAGATACTTTTTTTTTATCGCCAAAAGGTATTTTGATATTTAACTTTTATTGTGTTTTTGTCGCACTCTCAAATTCCGGTTGCTTCCTATATTTTCAAAATAGGGATAAAGTAATCCTACTCATGAAACGAAGACAATCAGGATTTTGAAGAAGGAGAAGATGCAGTCGGAGATTTACTTCAGGGAATTAATTCGAAGGAGTAACCCTGCGCAAGCAACCACTCGATGGCAAGTGGCAGGGCGTATTTCATCTTCTTTTCGGCTTTGAGTGAATCATGAAACACGAGGATGGAGCCATCGCGGGTATATTTTTTTACATTCTGCAGTACCTGTTCGGGCGACTTAAAGCGACTGTAATCGCGGGTGACCACATCCCACATCACGACTTTATATCCTGCTCTTTGCATTGCCTTGTTCTGGGGTACACGCATGTGGCCGTGTGGCGGCCTGAAGAGCGGGGAATCGATTAACGCAGCCGCCTCTTCCGTATTTTTCAGTAGGTAGGCGGTTTTGCTATTCCATGCCTGTATGTGGTTGAAGGTGTGGTTCCCTGTCTTATGTCCCCGCTCCAGCAGCTGCTGATATACTTCGGGATATTTACGCACGTTGTCACCCACGCAGAAGAAGGTGGCCTTCACCTTGTACTGATCCAGCAGATCGAGGACCCAGGGTGTGACCTCCGGGATGGGACCGTCGTCGAAAGTGAGATAAATGGTTTTTTGGTGGGGGACGCTGATTCGCCAAAGTGATTTTGGATAAAGCAGCCTATAGAGGTAGGGAGGTTGTTCTATTAGCATTTGTCGGAATTTCTGGTTGCGCATCGACGAAGCCATGGGTCCCTGCCACCATGCAAGGACCCATGCTGTCGCTGTTTTATTGCGGAGTTGTTTTATATTGTTCCAGTAGCCGCGGGCTGAATTGCTGCATCATGCCGAGTGCTTTTTGCATTGTTTCTTCTGCTGCTGCCCTTGTGATTGTATCCTCCTGCGAGGTGGCATAGTAACTGCGCACGGAGCCATCGGTGATCTCTTTCAAAATCAGGTCGCCCACATAGTTGACACCTTGCATGTAATAAAGCTGTGCATGCTGCAGCAGGTCTTCGGTCATCAGCTGATATTTCTCCTGATCATACTGTTGGTAGATGCTGTTGATCAGCAGCATTGGGTTGATGTTGTTGTAGACGATGTCGGAGAGGGTGTTCGTTATCTGCAGCGGGTTTAAGCGGCCATACCAATCGAGGTTGCTGCTGATGCGTCCACTGATGGTGGAAATAAGTGCTTCCGCCTTCTCGTGCTCACCAATCCTGTAATATGCCCGGGCAAAAAGTAGCCCGTCGGTGCCATAATGTACCGTGGAATCGGGTACCAGGGTGGTGATTCTGTCAAGTGCGGCCAACGCTTTTTCATTTTCACCCTCTTCTATGAGTGCATTGATCAGCTGCGTGAAATAGAGCCGGAAGGTGGAAAGCATTCTCCGGCTGGTTTCATCGAGATAGATGTTGGGATTCTCTTCCAAACCACCCCAGCGGAACTTGTTCATCATATTGTCGTAAGCTGCTTCAATGTTTACTCCTCCGCTCAATGGCGTTCCCGGCACTACCTGGTAGGAGAGGCCGTTCAAAGAAAAGTTTTTATCTTGCAGGTTCATGTACAACGAAGGCGTGATGGTAGTGGCGAAATGTAACGGCCGCTTCCAGTTTTCGTCGTTGATGTTGCTAAGCAACTCCAGAATCATCAGCTCTTGCCGGTATACAGCCGATTTGTCGCCTATGTTGATGTACATTTTGTCACTCGGTTTGGAGTGAATCGCATTCCAGTCGACCTGTGTCGTATCCACATCGAGCGCCAGTACATTCCCCGGAACGACTTGGGTTTCGCCTGTGTTGAAGGGATTTGTAGGATTGCTGTTCTGTCCCGTTCGCAGATTCTCCATGGTCTGTTTCAGGGAGAGGGTGTCTTTGAAAGCGTTTACATCGTAATAGGTCCCGAAAGATACCGCGGGAATGTTGTTTTGTCGCAGCACACTTTCAATTTCCTCTTTGGTGATGACAAAGGCGGCACTGCCGGCATCACCCGAATAACGTGGCCGCGACCACTTGATGGGCAGCGGTGTGGACTCGTATGCCTGACGCAGGAGCTGGTCGATGTACCACTCGGTTTGGAGGAAGCTGAGGTTGGTCACCCGCACGTCGGTACGGTAGCCTTCGGTCTCCTGCACATACCAGAGCGGGTAGGTGTCGTTGTCGCCGTTGGTAAAGAGGATGCCGTTTTCGCCTACGCCACAGAGATAGTTCATGCCAGTGTCGCGTGCCAGGGTCCTGCCGGAGCGGTCGTGGTCGTCCCAGTTCTGGGATGCCATCTGCAAGGGTACAAGAAGACATGCTGCAGTAGTAAGACTGGCTGCCGCAGTCGTATTTTTGATGTAACTCCGCAGAAAGAGACTGATACCTGCCACACCCATGCCTACCCAGATGGAGAAGGCATAAAAAGAGCCGGAGTAGGCATAATCGCGTTCGCGCGGTTCAAAGGGCGTTTGGTTGAGGTAGAGGATGATGGCCAGTCCTGTCATGAAAAAGAGCAGGAAGACAATCGCAAAGCTCTTGTTCCCTTTCTCTTTGAGCCGCAACTGGTAGAAGATGCCGATAATACCCAACAGCAGCGGAAGCATGAAGTATTTGTTGCGGCCTTTGTTATCGACCACATCGGGAGCGATGTGGTCCTGTGGCCCCAGGCCAAGTACATGTTCATCAAAAAAAGGAATGCCGGTGATCCAGTTACCGGCCGTGATGCCGCCGTCACCCTGTATGTCGTTCTGCCGTCCCGAGAAGTTCCACATGAAGTAGCGCCAGTACATGTAATTGAACTGGTAATTGAACATGAACTTCAGGTTCTGCCAGAGTGTGGGTTTTTGGTTTCGGTCGGACACACCCCCCCAGCGTTCGTATCCGATGATGTGATTTCCAAAGGATGGGTTGTTGGGATTTGAATGCATCCGGGGCAGGAGCATGGTGTTCGTATATTTATAGGAGGACGAAATGACCTTCTCATATTGGTCTTTCTGATCGGGAGAAGTTTTTACGACCTGCTTCCAGGATGTTTTCTCTCCGTCGCTGATGGCCGACCCGTCGGCATTGCGGGCAATTTTGGAAGCAAAGGTGGTACCGTGAATCAGAGGTGTCTGTCCATATTGTTCGCGGTTGAGGTAGCTTCCCAGGGAGAAGATGTCTTCGGGGGAATTCAGATCAAGAGGCGTGTTAGATCCGGAGCGAATGGGGATCAGGGCATAGGCTGAGAAGCCGACCAGGATAACCATCAGACAGGATATAGCCAGGTTGATGAATTTAATTTCCAGCTTTTTGTATCGAAAGGCCAGGTAGGCACCTGCTGCAAGAAGCAGGATCCAAAGCCACACTTTGTCCCCGATAAAGAGGATGCCGGCCATGGTGATGCTGAGGAAGAAGGCGGTTCGTGCACGCGACTCTTTCCCTTTTTCCGACAAGGTCTCATACAGTGTCCAGGCAACGCACACCACCAACAAGATCAGATATACAAAAAGACCTGTGTTGTATGGCATGCCAAGTGTATTGACGAAAAACAGTTCGAACCATCCGCCCACTTTGGTGAATCCGGGGATGATGCCCAACATCAACAGGATAATCAGCAGGAAGGAGCCCAGAAGTGCCAGCAATCCTCCTTTCCAGGTGGGGTTTTCGTTTTTCTTGAAATAGTGTACCAGCACAATAGCCGGTATACAGAGCAGGTTGAGCAGGTGCACACCGATGGATAACCCCATGATATAGGCAATCAACACCAGCCATTTGTCGGAATGGGGTTTATCTGCATTGTCTTCCCACTTGAGAATCAACCAAAAGACCAGGGCGGTAAGCATGGAGGAAAAGGCATATACCTCTCCTTCCACGGCCGAAAACCAGAAGGTATCGGAAAAGGTGTAGACAAGGGCGCCGACCATTCCGCTGCCGATTACCACGATGGTTTGTCCAAGAGTCAGTTTCTCCTCATTGCCGGAGAGAATGAGCTTGCGCGTGAGGTGTGTAATGGTCCAGAAGAGAAATAGAATAGTGAAGGCACTCATCAACGCTGACATGCTATTGACCATTTTGGCCACCTGAGAAGGATCTCCTGCAAACTGGGTAAATAGATTCCCTACCAGCATAAAGATGGGGGCACCGGGTGGGTGACCTACTTCCAGCTTAAAGGCCGAGGTAATAAACTCGCCACAATCCCAAAAACTCGCTGTAGGCTCAATGGTAATAAGGTACACAATGGCAGCCACGATAAACATGATCCAGCCGGTGATGTTGTTGATTGACTTGTATGGAATCATTGTATTTTTTGTTGATGTGAGAAACCCGACCTATGTATGCTTGAATCTAACTGATTGAATCGGAAACGAGCATAAGAATCATTTTCACATAAGAACATGATTAAAGCGAGTCCCATACGATATCTTTGAAAATAAATAATTTTAATCGTATGAAATCGCGGCAAAGATACGGATTTCCCCCTATTCTGAGGATGTTTTACATGCCATTTTGGGTTCGTATTATTTAAAAAAAGTAAAATATTCTGACATTCTCCACTGGAGGATGCTTTTTCTGCACCGACAGAGGAGTGGGAGCAGCTTTTCTCCGCCTTCCAGAAAGAATACAAGACAAGGCACAAGGCATTGTTGGTCGACAGTGCTTGTAAAACTTAAATAAATGATTAATAAATGTGTAATCTCCTTAAAATAAAGAGGATATGTTTTATAACATGTTTTCGGATAACAATCTATGAAATATATAGTTATGCCTTATTTTGGCTTATTTTGGATGTTTGGCTACCAAAAAAAAAGTTTCCACAATTTGGCGATAAGACAATAAAAAGTTTACTTTGAAATCGATTTAAGGAAAAAAATCTATAATTAAAAGGTCTTTTGTAATTGTTCAGCGTTCATGCAGGTTACACTCGTTATTCTAAAACCATCAGCAGTTCAACGTGGTATCTTGGGAGAAGTGATCAGTCGCTTCGAAAAAAAAGGGATCCAAATTGTGGGAATGAAGATGATGTGTTTATCCGATGAAATACTTGCGGAACATTACGCTCACTTATTCAATAAGCCATTTTACGGACGGATTAAGGCTTCTATGCAGGCTGGTCCAGTGGTCGTGATGGCACTCAAGGGAGTGGACGTAGTGAACATTGTCAGGAAGTTAACAGGAGTAACAAACGGACGGGAAGCACTACCTGGTACCATCAGGGGTGACTACAGCATGAGCGTACAGGAAAATATCGTGCATGCATCAGATTCTCCCGATACAGCAGCAGCAGAGCTGAAACGTTTTTTCAACCCCGGGGAAATAGTGGATGATCCACCCTTTCTCATTCCTTTTTTATACGCGCAGGACGAACTGTAACAACAAAGGCTACTAAATTTTTACAACGTGTCAATTAAAATAAAGAGTCAGGTCGCAATGGAAAGCAATCATTTTTTCGTAAAAGCACGCCTTTTTTTGCCCGCAGCCTTGATGTTCATGACATTGAACGCTTTCACGCAAAACACACCTGAAATACCCGAAGAGGAAAGGTCTGAGGTGATTTCCAGGCAGTTACATAGTTCCAGTTTGAGTGAATCGTCGGGACTGTTTGCTGACGGGTTGAAGCTTAAAATGGATTTGTCGGTGTTGGAGGAAGCTGAAGAGCGAAGAGAGTCTTTTGATCCAAACGATATTCCCGCCGACGACGTCTACGGAGGATTGTGGACAAACAGGCATGTCAATATTTACGGAAGTTTAAAAAATGCACCCGATACGTTCATGGTAGATCTGGAGAACTTTACCATGCCCGCCATTGGCCACATGACCTCCAACTTCGGAAGAAGAGGCAGCCGCCGCTATCATTATGGTATCGACATCAAAGCACAGACGGGCGACACTATCTACGCCGCCTTTGACGGGAAGATCAGGGTCAAGCAATTCGAAAGAAGAGGCTACGGCTATTATCTGGTCGTTCGCCATGTAAACGGCCTGGAAACTGTGTACGGACATCTTTCAAAATTCCTGGTAGAGGAAAACGACTTCGTGCGTTCTGGACAAGCCATTGGTCTGGCTGGCAATACGGGACGGTCTTTCGGATCGCATCTCCATTTCGAGACCCGTTTTCTGGGCAAACCCATCAATCCCAACTTCATCATTGATTTTGATAACAAAGTAACACATCGCGATGAATATATGGTGACAAATTCGAGCTACCGGAAAACATCCAACAGTAGCAGGTCACTGGTCACCAACCCTGCGGCGTATAAGGAGCCTTCCAGTTCAACCAACAAGTATGTCTCAGGCGACGTGAAGTATCACCGCATTAAATCGGGAGATACGTTGGGCGCCATTTCGCGACGCTATGGCATTGCAGTGAGAGAACTCTGCGCAATGAACAATATCACAACGAAAACCGTATTGCGTGTAGGGAAAACCCTCCGTATTTCATGATAACAGCGTAACTACACACGCTTAAAAAGGTACAGGATTAAATGCTTGTACCTTTTTTTTGCTTATCTTTGTTCATCAGATTACACAATGCACTATGGATGTGACCAACAAACAATTCGACGAGGTAGTTTTGATTTGCCGGGAGATTTTTGCCAAGAAGTTGCATGACTACGGAGCCTCCTGGCGTATTCTCAGGCCTGAATCGGTCACCGATCAGATTTTTATCAAGGCTAACCGGATACGCTCACTTGAGGTGAAGAAAGAGAACAAGGTGAACGAAGGTATTTTCCCTGAGTTCATCGGTATCGTGAATTACGGTATCATCGCACTGATCCAGCTCCAGCTGGGATATGCCGACAGCATTGATCTTTCTCCCGAAAAAGCATTGGAATTGTACGACAGCCATGTGGCTGAGACCAAAGCGCTGATGAGTGCCAAAAACCACGATTACGATGAAGCCTGGAGAAGCATGCGGGTGAGTTCCTATACCGACCTGATTCTGATGAAAATATACCGTACCAAGGAAATAGAAAGCCACGAAGGGCAAACACTCATCTCTGAAGGTGTGGATGCCAACTATCGTGACATGGTGAACTATGCCATTTTTGGATTGATTAAACTGCATTTCGGCGATCAGGGGGTATGAGCAATACGGCAAAAATAATCATGGTGCTATCCCGTATACTTGTGGGAGTAACCTTTGTTTTTTCCGGACTCATGAAAGCGGTAGACCCGCTGGGATTTACCTACAAGATAGAGGACTATCTGATTGAACTCGACCTGACGGCTCTCTTTTCATTGGCATTACCCGCAGCTCTGCTCCTGGTGACGGCCGAATTCGCACTGGGCGTTTTCCTACTGCTGGGAATTTACAGGAAATGGACCACGCGCCTGATCCTGCTTTTCATGATTTTCTTTACACCGCTCACCCTGTGGGTTGCGCTCGCCAACCCTGTGGAAGATTGTGGCTGTTTCGGCGATGCTTTCATCATCAGCAACTGGCATACATTTTATAAAAACGTGGTGTTGCTGGCGGGTGCCATTTGGCTGATGCTAAAATGGAAACAGCTCAGGCCGCTCTTAACGAAAAAAATGGCGCTGCCTGTGGCTGCCTTCACCTTGCTTTTGGGCCTGCTCTTTGCATTACACAATGTGTATAGGCTGCCGGTGATTGATTTTCGTCCCTATAAAGTGGGTGCCAATATTCCTCAACAGATGTACGTGGATCAGGAAAAAGCTGATCTCTATGAAACCATTTTCATGTACAGTAAGGAGGGGGTGACCCGCGAATTTACGGAAGAGAATTACCCGTGGAACGACTCCACATGGACCTTCGTGGAGATGAAGACCAATCTGGTGCGCAAAGGAGAAAAGCCGGCCATAGAGGACTTTGCCGTGGAGGCACTCTATTTTGACGAAACAACCGACACGTGGCATGCCGGGGGTGATATCACCGACATCCTGCTCTCGGACCCCTCCTACAGCTTCCTGATGGTGGCTTATTCGCTGGAGGATATGCATATGCGTCATCTTGACCGTTTCAGAGAAGCAGCAGCTTTAGCAGCACAAAAAGGTTTTCCCTTTTATTTGCTTACTGCCTCGGATCCTGAGGTAGTAGGGGATTGGGAACAACAAAATAAGTCAGGCTTTCAGTTTGCCCATGCCGACGAGCGGGTGCTGAAAACTATGATCCGGTCTAACCCCGGACTGATGCTCCTGAAAGAGGGCACGGTGATGGGAAAGTGGGACGACAGCACGGTGCCCGCCACTAAAAAGATTGCATTAATTATTAAATAAAAGATTGTTTATGAGAAAAAACATTGTCGCAGGTAACTGGAAGATGAACTTGAACCTGCAGGAAGGAGTTGCCCTGGCAACAGCATTGAATGAAGCGCTGAAAGACAAAACGGTGAAGTGTGACGTGGTCATCGGTACGCCGTTTATCCATCTGGCAAGCGTAGTGAATGCCGTGGACACTACCAAAATAGGAGTGGCTGCACAAAACTGTGCCGACAAGGTGTCGGGAGCTTACACCGGTGAAGTGGCGGCCGCGATGATCGCCTCAACGGGTGCTACCTATGTAATCCTGGGTCACAGTGAAAGAAGGGCTTACTATCATGAGACAGCCGAAATATTGAAGGAGAAGGTACTGTTGGCACTCGCAAACGGACTCACTCCTATCTTTTGTATCGGAGAGGTCCTCCAGGAAAGAGAAGCAGAGAAGCATTTCGAAGTGGTAAAATCACAGATCGAATCCTCTCTGTTTGACCTTGCTCCGGAGGAGTTCAGCAAAATTGTACTTGCTTATGAACCGGTGTGGGCCATTGGAACAGGTAAGACTGCTACGGCTGCACAGGCACAGGAGATGCATGCTTTTATCCGCAAGACCCTGGTTGCGAAATATGGAGCGGAGATAGCCGATAACACCTCCATCCTTTATGGCGGCAGCTGTAACGCTTCCAACGCGAAAGAGCTGTTTTCCAATCCCGATGTCGATGGCGGACTTATTGGCGGAGCATCACTGGGCGTAGACAAATTCATGCCGATCATTGAGGCTTTTTAAGTGATTAACAGAATTTCACCACAGATCCACACAGGGTCTGTGGTGTTTCGTTATCTTTGTGGTCGGGTATGAGTAGCTGTCAGCTATCAGCTAGTAGCCTTTTAGTCGGGTTTATAACGGAGGCAGTGGTTTGGAAATCGACTTTCAGCACCTAGCTTTCGGTTAAATAGAAAAGTATGCATAATAAATTTCATTGTATCCTCGTTGCTTCCTTGTTGCTGGTTTTGACAGGACCCTTTGCTGCGATTTCTGCACAAAACACCTCAGAAGCATCTTCACAGGCTTCGTCGCAAAAGAAAGAGATTCTGCAGGAACTTAACTCGGCCGTCCCGGGTAAGGGTAGGGTTGCCGTGTACGAGGATGAGAGTATAAGCGGGGTGCTGGGACGCCCCATGACGCCCCATCGAACGGTTTACACCAATTCCGATGGCTCCATGCAGTATCACAAGATGCGAGGCTTTAAAATACAGGCTTTCTCAGGCAACGACCAACGTACTTCTAAGAATGAAGCCAGCCGCAAACAGAGTCAGATAAACAACATGTTCCCCGAGCATGAAACGGTGGTGCTGTTCGATTCTCCGTTCTGGCGCTTACGGGTAGGCAACTTCACCACCCGCGAGGAAGCAGAGGCAGTCATGCAGGAGTTGAGAAGAACTTTTCCTTCATTTGGCAAGGAGATGTATATTGTGGTGGATGAAGTAAAAATTCCAATCAATTGAAAATAAACCGATCACGGATGACTTTAGAAGAATCAGAGCAGAAAAAACCACTCATCGCGGAGCATATGAGAGATGTACTCTCACTGCTTGGGGAGGATATACAACGCGAGGGTCTTGTAAAGACACCCGACAGGGTGGCTAAAGCCATGCAACATCTGACAAGGGGCTACTGGCAGGATCCCGAAGAGATTCTCCGTTCGGCTCTCTTCAAAGAAAACTACCGTCAGATGGTGATTGTGAAAGATATTGACTTGTTTTCGCTGTGCGAACATCACTTGTTGCCTTTTTTTGGAAAGGCGCACGTAGCGTATATCCCCGATGGATATATTACCGGGCTGAGCAAGATTGCCCGAGTGGTGGATATCTTTGCCCACCGGCTGCAGGTGCAGGAACGACTTACCACGCAAATAAAAGAGTGTATCCAGAAGACACTGAATCCCATGGGGGTGATGGTGGTAATAGAGGCGCAACACATGTGCATGCAGATGCGGGGTGTTGAAAAACAGAATTCCATCACGACTACATCCGATTTTACGGGCGTTTTCCGGGAACAAAAAACCCGTGAGGAGTTTATCAACCTGATCAAGTGATTTGTTGAATCAGACATATAAAATTTTGAAGCCTGCCATTCAGCAGGCTTTTTTTGTGTCAGGCATCTACTTTTGCTCGAAGTATATCGTGCATCCTCATACTTTTTCCAAATGATGTACGATTTGTTATATAAGTTGTATGATTTGTTAAAAGAAACAGTCTGTTTTTTATCTATTTTTGTCCTAATTATTATGTTAAATAATATAAAAAATACAAATAAAAAACATGAACGATGAAAAAGTCACTTATTTTTACTTTGATTGTGTGCACAGCGTTTATCGTTACCCTGTTTTTTGGATGCACTCCAGATGAACCCGGGGTAGGAAACGCCGATATAGGCTATGAAGGCTTCAAGAGCGATGCGGAGCTGTTCTACGAGTTAGTCTACCGCAAAGAATCGCTGATACTGAATGCCCTGAACTACACTTCCGATGGTTTTACGAAAGCTCCATTCGAAGGAACGGTCAGCGAGGATGAGTTCGGGAAGTTTTTCGCTGAACTGGAAGAATTGAACAAAGAGGCTGATGAGTACATTGCAGCCATCCAGCAGCTTGAATCATCGGGTGTACTCCAACGACCTACCCAGACGCGCGGCATCTTCAGTTCCGCCAAGGAATTCTTTTCCTGGGTAAGCGGAGCGGGTGAGCGCAACCGGGAACGGATCACCACCATCGCTTCCAACATGACAGCTGCCGAACGCAGCAAGCTCTACAATGGCATGAGGGACGAGTGGAAAAATAAATCGAAGAATGAGGCCGATTTCTGGAATAAGCTGCAAAAGGGTGATTATGACTCTTCGGCAGGACAGATATACAATGACTTTTATCACGATGGAGAGACTGAGTTCTCCGACCTGGCTCAGGAGAAAGGGCTTACACCGCAGAAGATCGTGGTGAACGAAGGAGCAAAGGGCGTTGAATCGGGAGCCAACGTGGTCCTTGACGCGACATCAGCCGTAGTCCCCGGTTTTGGTACAGGTACCACGGTGACTAAAGTGGCTGATAATGTGGAGAAGATGACCAAGTCGGAGAGCTGGAAAGAAGCAGCAGAGCATGGATTTCATGCGGCCTCTGACATCCTGGAGGAGGTGACTGGTGACATCGGATATACCGGCTTCAACGGCAGTGACGTGGTGAACGCCATCCGCAACAAGGTAGATGAGACGGTGTTCAAAAAAGATGACAAGGAGGAGACCAAAGGCAAGGTGTCAATAACGGATAAGAATAAAGAAAAAACTAAATCCATTGTAATTGTAGAAAAGAAAGGAGGAGCAACCAGCAGTGATGGTTCTCCATCCATCTACACCACCACGAAGACTGGCATCTCGGATGGTATCGATATGCTTGTAAAGGCAGGTAAGTGGTTGGTGACAGTGATCAATGAAAAAGGTTACCGTGGAACAGTGGAAGTTGAGGTGGAAGCAGGCAAGGTGACCGTGACCGAGGTGAATACGCAGGAGCCGGAGTCTGATGAAGAAGGGCCGAAAGGTAATTACGAGTTTAAATACACAATTGACAATTTCCAGATAGAGGCTGAATTTTTGAATGACGGAGGAGATATCCTAACCGGATGGATGGGATATAGCGAAGATTGGGATGGATTTGAGCCACTAACCTACAAGGATGGTTACTTTGTCACAACAATTCATTCTGTGAATTTCGGTGGAGAAGAAAATTACAAAGTACAGATTGATTTCAAAAACAAAAAACTACTTTTAGCTGAACAGATTAACGACTGTTATGCCTTTACATTAAAAAATTTACCGGTCGTTAGTTGGAGCAATGAGAAAATGATCTTTGAGAGCAGTGGGGAGGATTTATATGATCACTTCACCTATCAAAATATTCTCGGCGAGGGATGCTATCGAATGGTTGGTGCTGCTTTCGAGAGTAACTCTAAAGCCAGGATTGAGATAAGGAAGCGGTAATACCAACTTATGTAAAAAAGTAATTGATATCATAGTCTCAGGGATCACATAATAGGGCAGGCAAAAGTATATGCCCTATTGTGTGATCCTGATAGTACTATCCTTTCTTTGAGGCCCGCTTGCGCTCCGTCTCATCGAGCTGAATCTTACGGATACGCATATATTTGGGGGTTACTTCCACGTATTCATCTTCCTTGATATACTCGAGCGCTTCTTCGAGACTGAAGACTACTGGAGGAGCCAGCTGTGCCTTGTCGTCTGTACCCGAAGCACGTACGTTGGTCAGCTTCTTCGATTTGGTGACATTCACTACCAGGTCGCCTTCCTTGCTGTGTTCACCCACTACCTGGCCGGCGTATACGTCGGTCTGTGGCTCAATGAAAAAGCGCCCCCGGTCTTGCAGTTTATCCAGTGCATAGGCATAGGCATTGCCCGATTCGCCGGCAATGATGGAGCCGTTGAGCCTTTTTTCAATGGTTCCCTTCCAGGGTTGAAACTCCAGAAAGCGGTGCGCCATGATGGCTTCACCGGCAGAAAGGGTGAGTACCACGTTGTTCAGCCCAATGATGCCCCGCGAAGGAATGTTAAATTCCATGTGCATCCGGTCTCCCTTATTCTCCATGGAGAGCAGTTCTCCCTTGCGACGGGTGATGACGTCGATGATCTTGCTGGCAGACTCCTCGGGGAGGTTCACTGTAAGCTGCTCCACCGGCTCGTGCTTCTCCCCGGCGATCTCCTTGATGATTACCTGTGGTTGGCCTACCTGCAGCTCATATCCTTCGCGGCGCATGGTCTCGATCAGTACAGAGAGATGGAGTACACCACGTCCATATACAATCCAGGAGTCGGAATTGCCCGTTTCTTCCACACGCAGCGCCAGGTTCTTGTCCAGCTCGCGCATCAGCCGCTCGTAGATATGCCGTGAAGTAACATATTTGCCGTCCTGCCCATAAAAGGGGGAATTGTTGATGGTGAACAACATCGACATGGTGGGCTCGTCTATGGCAATGGGCTCGAGCGGCTCCGGCTTTTCCAGGTCGGTGATGCTGTCGCCGATTTCGAATCCTTCGATGCCGACCAACGCGCAGATATCGCCCGATGTTACTTCCTCCGCTTTCGATCTTCCCAGACCCTCGAACACATTCAACTCTTTGATGCGGATCTTTTTGATGCTGCCGTCACGTTTGCAAAGTGCATAATCTTTATTGAGACGAATGGTACCGCGATGCATGCGCCCTACAGCAATACGTCCCACGTAGTTGGAGTAATCGAGTGAGGTGATCAGCATCTGCGGTGTTCCCATCCTTATTTTGGGAGCAGGGATATGCTCGAGGATGGCATCGAGCAGCGGGATGATATTGTCGGAAGGTTTTTTCCAGTCGTCCGACATCCAACCCTGCTTGGCGGAACCATAGATAGTGGGAAAGTCGAGCTGATCCTCGGTGGCGTTGAGACTGAACATCAGGTCGAACACCTCCTCCTGCACCTCCTCGGGGCGGCAGTTGGGCTTGTCCACTTTGTTGATTACCAATATTGGCTTGAGCCCTATCTCCAGGGCTTTTTGCAATACAAAGCGAGTTTGTGGCATGGGGCCTTCGAAGGCGTCGACTACCAGCAGGCAGCCGTCGGCCATGTTGAGCACGCGTTCGACCTCCCCGCCGAAGTCGGCGTGACCCGGGGTGTCGATGATGTTTATTTTGGTGTCGTTGTATTGTATTGAGACATTCTTCGAGAGGATGGTGATGCCCCTTTCCCTTTCCAGATCATTGTTATCCAGGATCAGGTCTTCGTTCTGTTGGTTGTCCCGGAAAAGGTGGCCTGCCATCAACATTTTGTCCACCAGCGTGGTCTTACCATGATCCACGTGGGCAATGATGGCAATATTACGGATATTTTGCATGAAAACAATCTTTTTAGAGCGCAAAGGTACACTTTTTCAACGACAAAATAATAATCCCTTTCATATTTATCGAAAACTATTCATTGGCGGTACGATCGTACAGCACAAGGAATCAGGATCTGTTGATTGTGACGTAAAAAAAAATGAATATATTTGTATGAGGTCGCTATCGCAGTGTCACCTCATATCATGTTGGAGAAATTCCGCAAGTTTCGGATTGTATAGTTGCGACATAAGACGGATATTTGTGACGGATATTTGCACGAATAGAGCTGAACCTGCTACGTTCCCTCTTTGGCCGTATCCACTCCCATACTTTTTAAATTTGCGAAACCGAATAAATGAGGAACAATGGACGATCAACAACAGCTTAATTACAAAAGAATTGCAGCAGCAATCGATTATATCGTTGCCCACTTTAAGGAGCAGCCTGGTCTTGATGAAGTTGCCCGCTATGTACATCTGAGTCCCTTTCACTTTCACCGTTTGTTTAGCGAATGGGCAGGAACCACACCCAAGAAATTTCTGCAGTATATCAGCATCGAGCATGCCCGGAAGCTGCTGAAAGAAGAGCAGGCTACCCTTTCATATACGGCATTCGATACAGGACTTTCAGGCACAGGACGGCTGCACGACCTTTTTATTCAGATTGAAGGAATGACCCCCGCGGAATACAAAAATGGAGGGGGGAACCTCACGATAAACTACAGTTATGCCCCGAGCCCTTTTGGTGAAATCATTGTGGCATCTACATCGAAAGGAATTTGTTATCTGGCTTTTATCAATGAGGGGGTTAACCCGATTGATGATTTGCAGCGCCGCTTTCCGCGGGCAACATTGCAACAAAAGGTTGACATGAATCAAAAAAATGCACTGCACATTTTCCAGAATGAGCGAAGAAGTCTCTCAGCCATAAAATTGCACCTGAAAGGGACCTCTTTTCAGTTGAAAGTATGGGAGGCTCTTTTGAAAATTCCAATGGGAAACCTTTCAACCTACGGTCATATTGCTGCACAAGTGGGAAATGAGGACGCTTGCAGGGCAGTTGGCACGGCCATCGGCAGTAATCCTGTATCATTTCTGATACCCTGTCACCGCGTCATACAATCGACCGGAAAGGTCGGCGGTTATATGTGGGGCACGACACGCAAGATTGCCATGATAGGCTGGGAAAGTGCGCAGACAGAAACCCGGGAAGAAATGCAGGGATAGCAGCTGCCTGGATGCTATGCGGAAAAATGACCAGTTTGTATGAAGAAGAAACAAACAGCCCCTTTTTCCCTTGTGTGGACAGAGGGTTTTTGTATCTTTGTGCACGTAACAACAAAACATATTCAGATCAACATCAATGGACTTACACAGGTTTATCAGTGTATCGCTGCTCTATGTCGTACTTGGGACAGCGCTCTCTGCGGCTTCTTCCCTCACGGCACAGAATCCTCCGCTCTCTGGCAGCGATAAAATTATTACAGATCCCGAAATTGTTCCCATGTATACCGGTGGCACGGCTGAGATGCACCGATTTATCTCGAACACACTGAGCTACCCCCCCGATGCGGTAGCCCGGAATGCGCAGGGACTGGTGGTATACACTTTCGTGGTGGAGAAAGATGGTACCCTCTCAGACTTCAACATCATTCATCGTGCCGATTCCCTGCTTAATAAGGAGGCGCTGCGCATCCTGAAGAATATGCCTCCCTGGCGCCCTGCCAGGCATAAAGGAGAGATCGTGCGTGCCGAAACCTATGTGCCGATGTACTTTAAACTGAATAAAAATGCACGGATGGCTACAGGAACCTCCAGGCCTTCCAGCTCCGCTACGGCGAAAGCCTATGCCAAGACCGACCGGGGCCTTCTTGAAAACAATGATATCTACACCATTGTGGATAAGATGCCGTATTATGAAGCCGGCGAAAAAGGACTGGCTAATTTTATCTCCCATAACATCCGTTACCCACGCGAAGCATTGCAACAGGGTATTGAGGGACGGATACTCTGTTCTTTTGTCGTTGCTGCCGATGGAACAGTCTCCAATATTGAAGTGGTGGAGGGATTGCATTCCTCTCTGAATGATGAAGCCATACGGGTGCTTGGATTGATGCCCCGATGGATACCCGGTGAAAACGGAGGGGAGAAGGTGAATGTAAAATGCCTGTTGCCAATCGATTTCACCATCGATGAAGAACCTATTCCTGCGATGTAATGGCCGACTATCTGGCTACTGTAGTTGAAATATTTTGTGCAGCGGTGGTTTGGAATTGCGCTCTGCGGTTTTAATTCAGAGTATAGGGTATTTCGCGCAGTCCGTCGTAGGTATGAATAAAGAGGTGGAAAGGAATGGAATCTTCGTTTTCTGTACGCAGGCTTTCCAACAGAAAAGAACAGTACATGATCTGCGGATAACCGGGCGGGTCGCTTTCTCGGGAGTGACTGAAATGGAGATCGATGGTGGGTGACGTAGTATCTTGAAACAGGGCCACCTTGTGCGGTTTGCTGTGGTATTCAGTCTCGATGATCATGTTGAGATAATCACCTCCCACCCAAATACTTTGAATCTTCACCGGTTCCTTTGCCAATTTGTTCGGAAAACCTTCAGTCAGGAGGGCAGCGGTGAAAATCTCGGAGACGCGATTGATCTTCACCGTGTCGCCCTGCAGCGAGGTATAGCTTAGCACGACCCGCTGTCCCTCTTTGCCTGTATAGTCTGTGCTTTGGGGAATTAGTAAGCGGCCGTTGTCAAGCCGGAACAAACACTCCCCGCCATCCCATTTCACTGTAGCGAACTCCAAAAAGTAATCGTCGAGCCTTTCGGGTTCTGCTTCGCAGGATGTCAACAACAAAACGACCAATATTCTGATGAGCCAATGCACCCTCATTATACAAGTGTGACTTTTATTCCTTTTTCCCTGATGATTTGTAGAATGTGCGGAGGGGCATTTTTATCGGTGATGATGTGATGTACCCTGTCAATGTCGCAAATTTTACCGAAGCCTTGTTTCCCGAATTTCGATGAATCGGATAAGACAATAACCTCCTTGGCGGCATCAAGCATATACTGGTTCAGATGAGCTTCCCCAATGTTGCTGGTGGTTAATCCAAAGTCAATACCTATTCCATCCACACCAATAAAGAGTTTGTTGCACATCAACTCATTCAATATATGCTCTGTATAAGGGCCAATGACCGATGCGGAGCTTTTGCGCATGAAGCCGCCCAGCTGGATGATCTCCACGTTGGGATTATAACAGAGTGTCAGCGAAACTTTCACCGAAGAGGTGATCACTGTCAGTGGTTCTGCCATCGGTATCTTGCGCGCAAAATACAACAGGGTAGTGCCTGAAGCAATGATAATCCGATCGTTTTTGTTCAATAACTGAATGGCTGCATTGGCGATGCGGATTTTCTCATCTACCATGATTTTCTCCTTCTCATCGATGTGCCGGTCGTCAATCAGTGAACTCACGGCACTCGCGCCGCCATGATCACGCAGTAGTAGACTTTTGCTTTCGAGTTCTTTCAAATCCTTTCGGATGGTCACTTCAGATACTCCCAAGAGTTCACTGAGATCCTGCACCGAGGCATAACCCTTTTTTTCCAACTCATCCAATATGACCCGATAGCGCTGGCCACTGTTTAATTTTTGATGATCATCTTTCATTGTTGTAAATTTTGTCTGCCCTTGAAAAGCGTCATATTAACTCCCAGAGCCGGTTAGCGAATTATTACTTACCGAAAAAGCAAATCACCTGCATGTCATGGAGAACAAAACTACGAAAAAGAAAAGGTTTCACAAAATTGCGGCATCTGAAACATTCATTTTTTGTTTTATTTTATCGCATGCTGTATTAGCTGGATATTTCTATCCAGCCTTTTATGAAGAAAGAGTTGCTTTTGGTTGCGAATATTTATGTTAATATTCTAAATACTTTCAAATTCTTTCGAATTAATTTTGGTATGTCGGATAGTCTTGTTATTTTTGAGGAATTAAAACATTATTTATGGTACGGGAACAATATATCGATCGATTAAAAGAAGTCAAGGATGGCTCTGGGTGGGATTTTATTGTAATAGGAGGAGGTGCAACCGGTTTGGGTATCGCTGTGGATGCAGCAAGTAGAGGATATAAAACCGTGTTGCTGGAACAATCTGATTTTGCAAAAGCAACGTCGAGCCGCAGCACCAAACTGGTCCATGGCGGTGTGCGTTATCTGCAAAAAGGAGATGTGGCTTTGGTCAGAGAAGCATTGCACGAAAGAGGCTATTTGAGCAGAAATGCACCCCATCTGGTGAAAAACCAGCGCTTCATCATTGGTAATTATCAATGGTGGGAGAAACCTTTTTACACGCTGGGACTTACTTTTTATGATATCCTGGCCGGGAATATGAGCCTGGGTCGTTCTCTGCCCATGAGCAAGAAAGAGGTGATCCGGCACATTCCACAGATTGAACAAAACCAGCTCAAAGGAGGCGTTTTGTATCACGACGGGCAGTTTGATGATTCGCGACTTGCCATCAATCTGATGCAAACGGCTGTTGAAAATGGTGCTGTAGTCGTTAATTATGTCAGGGTGAGCAGCTTGATAAAAGACCAGCAGCAAACCATCGTGGGTGTTGTGGCAGAAGATACCATCGGGGGAAGCACCTTCGAGTTAAAAGGCAAATGCATTATCAATGCTACCGGTATTTTTGTGGACGAGATCATCAAAATGGATAAACCGGATGAGAAGCCGTTGGTACGCCCCAGTCAGGGTGTACATGTTGTGGTAGACCGGTCATTTTTGGATAGCGATGATGCCATCATGGTACCAAAAACCAGTGATGGAAGGGTGATGTTTGGAGTGCCCTGGCACAATCGGGTAATATTGGGTACAACCGACACACCCGTCAAGGAGTTTGTCCTGGAGCCAAGAGCACTGGAAGAGGAGGTGGACTTCATCCTGGAAACTGCCGGAAGGTATCTTACGAAGAAACCAAAACGCGAAGATGTTCGTTGTGTATTTGCCGGGCTCAGGCCGTTGGCAGCACCCAAAAAACATGCCGAGGAAGCAAAGACAAAAGAGATCTCCCGCAGTCACAAGCTGCTGGCCTCCGACTCAGGACTGATTACCATCACAGGTGGAAAATGGACAACCTACCGCTCAATGGCCGAACAGACCGTGGATCTGGCAATCAAAACAAAAGGCCTGGATTTTAAGCCCTGTAAAACCAGGCATCTGAAGATACATGGTTACAAGAAGAATCCCGACCGAAACGACCACCTATATATTTATGGTAGCGATCAGGAGCAAATTCTGCAATTGCAGAAGAACAATCCGGCCTATGCCCAGAAGTTGCATCAGGAGTTGGATTTTACGGTAGCCGAAGTGGTGTGGGCCGTGAAAAAAGAGATGGCATGCACGGTCGACGATGTATTGGCACGCAGGGTGAGGGCACTCTACATGGATGCCAAGATCTCTGTTGAAATTGCTCCTGCCGTAGCGTCCATCATGGCAAAAGAACTTCAGAAAGATACAAAATGGGAGGAAGAGCAGGTGCGAGACTATGTTTCGCTTGCAGCCAATTATATATTTTAATATGATGACACTGTAAACTATCTTTGCATTTTTTTCAAGTATATTTATTGTGAAAAATTTAATAAAATGATTGGCATTCTTAAACCACCTTCACACAAAGAGTTACTACCCCAAGAGAAAATCGAACCCACCTATAAGCGGTTGCGTTTTCAGGTTTTCATGGGAATCTTTATTGGCTATGCAGGCTATTACCTGGTAAGGAAAAACTTTTCACTGGTAATGCCTGACCTCATTGACATGGGTTATTCAAGGGGTTCGCTCGGCATCATCGCTGCGGCGGTCTCCATCTCTTATGGTCTCAGCAAGTTCCTGATGGCCGGTGTATCGGACAGAAGCAACGCTCGTGTATTTTTGAGCTTGGGACTGTTGCTGTCGGGGCTCACCATATTAAGCCTTGGTACCGTGCCACTGCTCACCTCGTCTGTCGCCAT
>ENA-UOOR01001238-UOOR01001238.1-fermentation-metagenome-genome-assembly--contig:-NODE-1238-length-31297-cov-5.707029_pt1 | contig 31297 bp, 33 predicted proteins | sample MGYA00245780_ERZ724029 | MGnify/ENA primary metagenome ERZ724029 (study PRJEB28704, sample SAMN03018315) | fermentation metagenome | biome: anthropogenic terrestrial biome; feature: soil; material... | reverse complement strand
TCTTTAATCGAGCCGTCGGTGAATGTGGCGCCGGGAAGCGAAGTCAAATAAGCCTTCTTTTAAATTCCTGTTTGGTTATTTTAAGGATTTGTTGCGTCACATTTTTGTAGCTGCATCATCTTATACATGTATTTACATTAAAAAACTACACTTATGAAAAGAACAGGGATTTTGTTAGTCGTGTTGGCTGTTAGTTTGGCTGCCTTTCCGCAGAAGAGCCGGAAAAGAGTGGTACTGGAATGGGGCGGAGATAAAGAATACGCAAAGCTGAACGAAGTAAAGCTCAATTTAGTAACCACTATCTTCGGGGCCTATCCCGAAATATCGTACGAGCGCATTTTGGATAGTGATATCAGTGTGGGAGTTGCGGCCGGGATTGGCTTTGATGAGGATCTGTACGACATGCGTTTTGCCCTTACGCCGCATTTCCGTTGGTTTTTCGGCGGAGCGTATAAATCTCTTGAAAAAATCGGTTCGGGATTCTTTATCGAAGCGAATGGAGCCGTATTTTCGAGAGAGTATGATGATTCTGATTACAACAGCGATGTGTGGAACAACACGACTGATACCAAAACAGGTGCCGGTTTGGGATTGGCTATCGGTTGGAAGTATCTTTCGAAGAACAATTGGGTAGGCGAAGTATTTTTAGGCGCCGGCCGTGACTTTGTGAATGATGGGGCTTATCCCCGAACGGGAATTACCATCGGCAAACGATTTTAACAGAATAAGGAGGGTATCGCTTGAAGCGATACCCTTATATTATTGTTCTTGGCAAGATTTTCTTACATCTGCGATAGCTTTTTCTTTTCCATCTTTTCCCCTACTTTGCGGCTAAGCACTTCCATGAACTCTTTATACGGAAGGAATGTTTCCTCTTCCGTCATATCATACTTGGCTGCACAAATATAATGGTCGAAAGTAAATTCGAACTGGTAATATTCGTTGATAAGAAGGCTGTAAAAGACCACCCATGTATCCTTGTCGAAATCGCCAAGAGAAGGATAATATTGGACCAAGACATTGACCAACATATCGGTAAACATTTTCTTCCGGCCATATTTCCAATCAAATGCTTTTTTTTCTTCCCGGTAACTCTCTTCTTCCAATTGTTGCCTCTGTTCGGAAGTCAACCACGGAGCGCTTTTTTCATAATCGAACGGATAAGGAGTAAACGTGCCTCGTTCATCGAAACTTTTTTCCATCTTATCGAAATTCTCATATACTTCGCGCAGGTTATAGCCGTATTTCAAGTGCATGAGCAGTTGGAAAAAAAACATCAAAAACGTATCGCCCACCCGATAAAAATCGGCATCCATCCTTTCCAGTATGCGGGGACGGACCAGCCGGTTCATCACCGGATACAGAGTGTACAACACACGCCGCGCCTCCCGCCGGTAATCCTGCATCGCTTTTTTGTATACATTATAATAGAACGGATACATGTCCGTATCCGGCCAGCATTCCCATTTTCCTTTTTCTTTCAACAAAAAACCGGTATGGTTATCGTACCAATCGTCATAATCCGACCGTACATATTCGTACAGTTCATCATCATCATCATCATCAAATAAATCCTCTAAATCGTCTAACATTCTTTTATGCCGTTAAAAATTTGACTTATCACCAGCGCCGTTTGAAGAAACGCGCCTTTGCAAAAAGCAAATCCATCCCGAATGAGGTCGGAATGGATTTCGCTAATTACTGTCTCCTCCGGAAATAAAAAATCAATGTTTATCTTCTATTCCGAATTCTTTCCACTGAGCTTGCGGAAATTCCAGCTTCACCACCTTTTTGGCTTCACCGTACTTATCCTGAAGTTCATCCGTTTTAGCTTCTAACGCATCGGTTTGGACTTTTAAATCCGCTTTCAACTTCTCCTGCAAATCATTCGCTGCGATAGATTCACTGGTTAAACCGTCGAATCCGGTGATGAAAGCTTCATCGATACCGCGTTTTGCTACACGCTCTGTGTTATTTTTCAAGCCGGCACTCATAACCTGAGCTTTAGAAATAACATCTGCGTAACTCGAGTTTCTTTTTCTTTTCCCCATGGGCATTTTATTTTAATTAATAATTGAAACATGGGGGATAGCGCAAGGTGTATATCAGGTTGGTTATCCCTCGTTATGATAAAGATACTATACTTGCCGTTCGTCATTCTTGCGAATGTTTTTATCAAAAAACCGTTCCTGCACTCCTTTCCGACTGTTGAGCAAACCGTGCGCCATGTTGAGCAAGGCCCGCTCATGATGAAGTAACTTGTGCGCAATGTGGAGCGGAACGTGCGCAATATTGAGCGCTTCCTGCTCAACGTTGAGCGAAGAATGCGCGACATTGAGCAACCCTTGCGCAACATTGAGTAACTCTTGCGCGACATTGAGCGCCTTTTGCTCATGATGAAAGGCACCGGGCATAAAGACATTTTCAGGATGCTTCAGAGCCATACATCTGTTGTAAAAGAACGATGTAGAGGCAAAATTATGTATTATTTCGGACAAAAGCAATAAAAATCATTTTTTTATTACCATGTCTGTCGGTAAAGTTTCAAAAAAGCTTTATACATGGGATGTAGTAGAATGTTTTTATATCGGTAAAGGTGAAAAAATGTCGTGTCGGTTCCCACATATCGGTTATTTTGCGTAAGTTTGCAGTCCCGGCTGTCAGACGGCCGGCTTCAAAGAAAACAAGTACGGAGCAAACCCAATAACACGCGAAATGAAAAATTCCGACTCATTCAAAAAATTCCTTCCCGATCTGATCGTTATCGGGACTTTCATTCTGGTTTCATTTATCTACTTCGCTCCTGCCGTCATGGACGGACGGGTGATTAATCAAAACGACTCGCTGGCCGCCATCGGGCAAGGGCAGGAGCAACGCGACTACATGTCGCGCCACGACGGCGAACGCTCGCGCTGGAACCTCTCGATGTTCGGCGGCATGCCTACCTATCAGATGAGTCCCACGTACGATTCGACTCATCCGCAGGATCTGCTGAAAAAAGCCTATTCGCTGTTCCTTCCCAATTATGTGGGATTGGTATTCATCATGCTGCTCGGTTTTTACATCTTGATGCGGGCGCTGAAAGCCTCGCCGTTACTCAGCGCATTGGGTGCCGTGATATGGGCCTTTTCATCATACTTTTTCATCCTTATTGCCGCCGGACATATCTGGAAGTTCATTACGCTGGCCTATATTCCGCCCACGATCGCCGGACTCCTCTTCGCCTATCGCGGCCGCTACTGGTTGGGCGGATTGCTGTTTGCGCTGTTCACGGCTTTTCAGATATCGGCAAATCATATACAGATGAGCTACTACTTCCTGTTTGTCATGCTCTTTATCGTGATTGCCTTTGCCGTCGACGCGGTGCGCAACCATACGCTGCCGGCGTTTCTTAAGTCTTCGGCCGTGTTAGTCATCGCGGGCCTTCTCGGCGTGATGGCGAATGCGTCGAGCCTCTATCATACCTACGAATATTCGAAAGAGACCATGCGCGGCAAGTCGGAATTGTCGCATCATGGCGCCGAAAATAAAACCTCGAACGGCCTCGAACGCGATTACATCACGGCGTGGAGTTACGGAGTGGGAGAGACCTGGACATTGCTTGTGCCGAATACAAAAGGCGGGGCGTCGGTGCCGTTGGCCGACAATACGAAAGCGATGGAAAAAGCCCGCCCCGAGTATCGCGAATTGTTTTCGCAAATCGGTCAATATTGGGGCGAGCAACCCGGTACCTCCGGCCCGGTATACGTGGGCGCTTTTGTATTGATGTTGTTCATATTGGGACTGTTTATCGTGAAGGGCCCTCTGAAATGGGCGTTGCTGGCGGGAACGGTCTTTTCCATCCTGCTCTCGTGGGGAAAGAATTTTATGGGACCGACCGATTTCTTCATCGATTACGTGCCGATGTATAACAAGTTCCGAGCCGTATCGTCCATATTGGTCGTGGCGGAGTTTTGCATCCCTCTGTTGGCGGCGCTTGCGCTGAAAGAAATTATTTTGAAGCCGGAGGTGCTGAAAGAAAAGAAAAACGCTCTTTATATCAGCCTCGGACTGACGGGCGGCATCGCCCTGTTGTTTGCCGTGGCGCCCAAGCTTTTCTTTTCGTCCTTTGTCTCGACCAGCGAAATGCAGGCCTTGCAGTCGTTACCGCCCGAGCATATTACGGCGGTGATGGATAACCTGACGGCCATCCGCGTGTCGATATTCACCGCCGATGCCTGGCGGAGTGTGTTTGTCGTCCTTATCGGGACGGTGCTGTTAGCGCTTTTTGCGGGAAAGAAGATCAAAGCCGAATGGGCCGTAGCCGGTATCCTCGTGCTCTGTCTGGTCGATATGTGGAGCGTGAACAAACGCTATCTGAACGATAGCGATTTTGTGCCGAAAAGCAATCAACAACAGCTTTTTATCCAATCGCCCACCGACCAGTTCATTCTGCAAGATTCCACCCCGTATTACCGGGTGCTGAATACCGCTACCAGTACCTTCAACGATGGTGTAACGCCTTACTATCATAAGACGATCGGCGGATACCATGCGGCGAAACTGCGCCGTTACCAGGATCTGATCGATGTGCATCTGAGCAAAGAGATCCCCGAGTTGCAACGGAGCATCATCCAAACGCAAGGCGCTCTCGACTCAGTCGATACCGAACGTTTTAAAGTATTGAACATGCTCAATACCAAATGGGTGATCATGCCCGCTCAAAACGGGGGGACGCTTCCCGTCGAAAACCCCTATCATCAGGGCAACGCTTGGTTTGTGGACGGGATTGAGTTCGTAAACAACGCCGATGAAGAAATCGATGCTCTCGGACGCATCGACCTGCACCGGCAGGCTGTCGCCGACAAACAGTTCGAACCGGTGCTGGCGGGTTTTAACGTAAGCCCGCGCGATTCGCTTTCGACGATACGGCTCACCGGGTACGATTCCGATTTCGTTACCTACCGGGTCGATGCGAAAAAAAATGAATTAGCAGTCTTTTCCGAAATTTATTATCCCAAGGGATGGCAGATCACCATCGACGGACAACCGGCCCAAATGCTTCGGGCGAACTATACGTTGCGGGCGCTGCCCATCCCGGCCGGCGCACACGAAGTGACGTTCCGTTTCGATCCGCCGAGCATCCGCACGACCGATACCATTGCGTATGCGGCGCTCTTGGTGATGTTGCTGGCGGCAGGTCTTTTGATCTATCGATCGGTAAAAAAATCGCGTAAATGAACACACGCTGTCCAATTTGTGGAAACGACACCTTTCATGAGGAATTTTGCTGCCGCGATCATTTGGTGAGCGGCAAGACTTTCCCGCTGATAAAATGTTCGGATTGCGGCTTTCTTATGACGGATCATCCGCCCCAAGGAGACGCGCTGGACGCCTATTACAAATCGGACGATTACATTTCGCACAGCGATACTCGAAAAGGTATTATGGCGAAGCTTTACCACGTTGTACGCAACTACATGATTCTGAAAAAAACGCGTTGGGTGGAACGATATAGCGACCACGCCCCCCATACGTTGCTCGATGTCGGTTGCGGCACGGGATATTTTGCCGGAGCCATGAAACAAAAGGGATGGCAAACAACCGCTATCGAAAAAAATGACACTGCGCGGAATTTTGCGCACGATCATTTCCATATCGACACGTTTCCGTCGCTCGACACCTTTGCCGTGCATCCGGAGAGGGCGCATACCTTTGAAGTGATTACCTTGTGGCATGTGCTCGAACATCTGGAGGGGCTGAATGAAGTGATGGAGCAACTCCGCCGGCTGCTTACCGACGATGGCCGGCTTTTCATCGCGGTTCCCAATTCCGCCTCGTTCGACGCGTCGGTCTATAAAGCCGACTGGAGCGCTTACGATGTACCGCGGCATCTGTGGCATTTTGCACCCGCCCATTTGCGGATGCTCGCCGGCCGGCATAGATTTGAAATTATAGCTGTCAAGCGGATGCCTTTCGATGTATTTTACATTTCGCTGATGAGCGAACGCAATGCCGGGTGCCGACTCTGGTTCTTACGCGGCTTTGGTGTAGGATTGTGCGGCATGATCGCATCCCTTTTCGATAAAAAGAAATGTAGCTCCTTGCTGTATGTGTGTTGCGAAAATCATTAGTAACGTTAACAATGAAGGGAACTCTTACCAAACAAGATAATCCGGAAGTTGAAGATATACAACTTACCCCCCATTGCGAAATCTTTGAAAGGTTCTTTTACCCTACCAAAAGATTTTGATTATAAAGAACAATTGTCAAAAAGGCTATTAGAAAAATATTTATGATCCATACTATTTCCTGACTTTGACACTGGGGTGTCCCAGTGTCAAAGTCAGGAGCGATATAGAAATAAATTAGAATGAGAATTTTGTCGGCATCTCGTTTTTTAATATTTTTGAATTCGAAAATAAAGATACAAAACTTAGAAACTGTTTTGAATTTTTTTATGCGGTGTTTTTTTAGTCATTTTTTGATGGATTTGAACTTTCGTTTCGCATCGAATAGCGGGCTATTTGAAAGAAAGGAAAGTTCAAAGGCGCAAAAAAAGGCAAAAAACAGCATAAAAGAATAAACAAAGTTAGATCATTCGGAAAATTCAAAACAGTTTCTTAATATAGATCAGAAATGAGAAGACTTTTACCCATAGTCTGTTTTTGGGCGTGTTTGGCTGTTCCGCTTGTATCGCAAGAACGCCCTGCGGTAACGGCGAGTTATCTGTATATGAACAATGCCGGTAGTCACGGCGTAGGTATCGGATTTCAAAAGACCATTTGGAAAAAATTGACTCTCTTGACTGATGTGAATTATTTTTTCAGGAACTACGAAGGCGTGTTTCATGAAAAATCGCGTATAGAATCGCACACACGGTATGCTGCTTTGAATGTGAATGCAGGGTATTTTCTGTCGCCTATCCCTAAGATACATTTAATTCCATATGTGGGGGTATGCCTTTTTCATGAGAATATCGACGGGTATTTCGACTCCGACGGTACTTACGTTTCTTATCCGGGGAATGGTTATCCTTCCGTTCATGTAAGTATCGACGACCGTATCACGACCCCCACGGCAAATATCGGGCTTCTTGCCGGCTATTATTTGACGAATAGCTTCTTTATTACAGGTGGAATAAAATATATGTGGGATCCGTATGACGGTACCTACAACAGTTTCCCCTATACTTCTATGGGTATCGGATACCGTTTCTGATTGGTTTATCAAGAAAGACAATTACCCTATGCTCCTAAAAATTGACGGACAAATATCTTTAAGACAACTGCAATTGTCCGATGCAGAGGACATCTTCCATACCATCGACTCACAAAGGCCTTATCTGGGTAAATGGCTTCCTTTTGTCGAACAGACAAAGGATCTCCGCGACAGTGAAGAGTTTGTCAGAGCGTGCATAGACAAGCACGAAGAACGCCTTGAATATACCTTTACCATTCGCAAAAACGATGTGTTTGCCGGATTGATCGGCTTGAAAGATTCGGATAGTGCCAATAAGAAGACGGAAATCGGTTATTGGTTGTCGGAGCCTTACCAACGGCAGGGGATCGCGACTCAATCCGTACGTGCTTTGTGCGACTACGCCTTCCGCAAGTTGGGCTTCAACCGCGTTCAAATCAAATGCGCTGTCGGCAACGATCAGAGCAGGAGCATTCCCCAAAGACTAGGGTTTCAATTGGAAGGAATTGAAAGACAAGGCGAGCTCCTTTCCGGAAACGTGTTCGCGGATATCGAAATTTATAGTTTATTGAAGAACGAGTTCCTCTAATTCACCGCACCTCTTTCCCTCTATTTAGTCACTAAAAAATGAATAAACCCCCGTTAAACGAACAACTATCAATCCAAGATTTTCGGGATTTTTACTGGTTGAAAGAAGAATTAATAGCATTCTGCCGTACAGCCGGCCTATCAACCCGTGGAGCAAAAAAAGAATTAGCCGAAAGAATCGCGTCCTATCTGCAAATGGGGGCGATCCCTACAGAAGTCAGACAACGCAGAAACGATTCCCATTTTGATTGGAAGCGTGCTCCGCTTTCATTGGATACACAGATTACGGATAATTATAAAAACACGGAAAATGTAAGAGCTTTTTTTATAAAAGAGATTGGTCCACACTTTCGCTTCAATACCTATTTTATGAATTGGACAAAACAAAACGCCGGTAAAACATTACAGGAAGCAAAAGAAGAATGGATACGTTTTTATTCCCTGAAAAAAGAGAACAAAGATCAATCGGAAATACCTGCTCAATTCGAATATAACACATATATTCGGGATTTTCTGAAAGATAATGAAAATAAGACTTTCCAAGAGGCAATTCAGTATTGGAAAGTAAAACGGACACAACGGGGAAGTAAAAAATATAAGAAAACAGACTTACGCCTGTTGCACGATACTCGCCACACGAGTAACGATTTGAGCTATTTACAAGCATTTGCACCCGGTTATTCCGATGAAAAAAACTACCTCCCCGTTCCAGCGGTTACCGACAAAAAGATGATTACCGCAAGTGGTATTGCGCCCATTGAATTTGCACGCGAAATATTTACAATACTGCAACTATGGAATGAGGCGGACATCGATAAATGGTTTCAACTCTTTAAGCATGGGGTGTGGAATGAATAACGGCTTCAGCTCATATTTCCCATATTCTTCTAATTACATGGCGATACCCCATTGCCACCTCAAGGAAGTTCCGTATATTTGCTGCAAATGATGTGCATCTGGCGATCATAATCAACACTTTAATAATAACGAAATGAAAAGAACCATTTATTTACTTTTTGTGGCGCTCATCGCGATGAGCGCGTGCCATTCGGGCAAAAAGAGTGCTCAAAACAATTTATCGGGAAATCCGGATCCGGCGCATACCAGCGAAAATGCATTGGACTGGGCCGGAGTGTACAAAGGCTTGTTGCCTTGTGCCGATTGCCAAGGAATACAAGTTGAAATCCGTCTGAATGACGATTTGACGTATGAACGCGTGATGACGTATATGGGAAAAGGTGATAACCGCTATGCCGATAAGGGGCGGTTTGAATGGGACGTAAACGGACGTCGAATCAAACTTACGCCGGACTCCGCCGACAATGACGGCAATACTTGGTTTCAGGTAGGCGAAAATCAATTAATTGTTTTGGATACGGCAGGCAACCGCATCGAAAGCAATCTGCCCCCCGGAACCTATAATTTCAAGAAAATCGATCTTGACAATGTTGTTACCGAAAAGTATTGGAAATTGATCGAGTTGGACGGGAAAGCGATTGCCTCCAATGAAGAGGGCGCCGCTCGTGAAGCGCATTTTATCTTGCATGCACAAAACAGCCTTATATCGGGCAGCACGGGTTGTAACCGCCTCACGGGAAAGTATGACTTGGACGAACAAGACGGTCGTATTGGGTTCTCGCCGTTGGCAACCACTCGAATGGCTTGCATCGGGGTGGATTACGAACAATCGTATTTGGATGTGTTCGGAGCTACGGATAATTATACCGTTAGCCATGACACGCTTTCGTTAAACAATGCCGATAAGAAAGTGTTGGCGAAATTTGTGGCCGTTTACTTGCGGTAAGCGAAGAAGTAGCTACAAATAAACGGGGCTGTCGAAATGTTCCTTCGACAGCCCCGTTTATTTGTAGTGGGATTGTGCGGGATTAAAAGGTAAAGGTAAATCCACCTAACACATTCAATCCTTGCGCCGCATACCCGTGCCACCGGTCATACTTTTGAAATAACAGGTTGTTGGCTTTTAAATGGATGGATAGCGATGGAAGAATGTCGTAAACAGCGCCGGCGTTGAGGTCGTTGATGGCGCTCATCTGAATGTTCTCCCCACGGAAATAGGTCTGTCGGTCTCCGGCCAGATAATAATTCAGCGACAGTTTGAGTGGCGGAATGATTTGCAATACGGCACGTGCATCGATTTCATAGCCGGGCAGATTCCATGCCTTCGCATCATCTATAGGAGTTTCGTAAATCGAAGCATCTTTTACCGTATAAAAATTTTTCTTTATCCGTAACGAAACTTCCAACGGAGACCATACCTGCGAATGAACGGCGCCTCCTACAAACGATCGGGTTAAAGAACCGTAAACCGGTATCAGGGCTTCGGTAGCCGCTTCTCTTTCCGGTGTCGGTTGTTCGGGGGGCAATAGATCTTTATAACTCTGCGAGGAGACGAGAAAATGTTCATCATCCGTCATTTTATACCCGCCGAACAAGTCGAAGCGGAAACCGTCCGCATCGCCGATCTTTACTCCGGCCTCTACATCGGCTAAGGTAAATGACGGCTTCACCGCCGCGGATGGAGCGATGTACCGGCTTTCGTTGATCATGTCGAGATAAGTGTTCGAGTCGAAGCCGCCTTTAACGGTCGCGTAAAGCTTGGTAAATTCCGTGACGTTCCAATGCAGATCGACATTCGGAGCAACACGGACTTTCGTGCCGGCGCCACCTCCCGACTGAAACAATACATCTACGCCCAGCGTGGCGCCCCAATTCAATCCTTCGAAGTGGAGATAGGGATTTCCGTTAAGAAGCAGGTAATTTCGAGCGTTGAGAGCTTCATCATAAATAACCGACAACACGTTAGCGTTTAATCCGATTTTACTATCCCCGTCTTGAAACGGTTTGTCGAGACCGATACCTGCATCCAACTGATGCCCTTTGATGCCCGGCAAATCGGTCGTTATCCCGAATTTCGTATTAAAGTTCTTGTAATCTAAATGCCCTCGGTAATGAAGCACGTCGTTATCGACCGATTGAATAGCGATATTCGCATTTAAGACCCCCAATCGCTGTTTGGCGTTATCGAACGTCCGTACAGCATCAAAGGGATTGCCGTAATAGTTGAAAAGAGAGTGCAGGTACGAAGCGTGAAGATCCAGCTTGAAGGCCTCGAAAAGATGCCCGTATTCCAATCGTCCGAAATTATCCATGAGATAGGCGTTATTTCCGGAAGGATCGGTTTTCTGCACATAATCGATATCTCCGTTTGTTGACTGATGGAGGAACGAGAAAGCGAGCGCATCGCGTTCGGTTTCTATCAACCGGTAGCCGAATGCGCCATCCATGTTGGCATAGTTGCCCGCGCCGAACGTCAGATACCCTTTCTGCGTACGAAAAGGAATCGTTGTCATTTTCTCACCCGGTTTCGGCAAGGCAATTTCTAACGGAGGAGTGACCCGTTCCGTCCAAGTAGAATAAGCCGTATTGGCTTTTTTTACGGTAGGTTGGGGACGGGATGGTAACGAACTGATTTTATTCGCATCTTGCAACGTGGGATTGAATTCGCGCTGCAACTCTATTTGACGCCGGAGCAGGGAGTCTTGCTGTTGAGCATACATTCCGGTTGCGAGGAACAAACCGGCTATACAAGTATATATATATCTTTTCATTGTCAATGGGAGATTATTCATTACTGAAGTTTATTTAATCGTTCGCGGATCATTTCTTGGATATCGGCTTCCCCGCCTTTATAATTTGCCTGTAGGCTTTCCAAATATTGACGTGCCTGGAAGGTGTCACCTTTCGCGATGTAAGTGTCCGATAACACAATCAAGGCTCTGGCCATCCAATATTGATGAGAGGTGCCTTTCTGCATAAAGTCTTTCGCTTGTGCTTCGGCTTTGTCGTACGACTTCCACCGGTAATACGTATCCGCGAGAATAAATTGCGCTTCGGCACCGTAGGCGCTGCGCGTGTCTTTTGCGATTGCCTGCAAGTCGGCCACGGCTTTATCCGTTTCGTTGAGTTGCAGATACGCTTTTGCTCGCAGGTAGCGTACCTCGGTCGCCGTTTCGGGTGAGAGATTACTGTTTTCGAGTAGTGCCGAGGCCGCTTGTGCTGCTTCGCGATAACGGTTGAGTAGCGATTGGGTGCGGACCACACCCAATTGTCCCGTTTGACGGTTGGCCGCATTACGTGCCGCATTCGCCATTTTCGTGTAATCGGCCAGTGCTTGTTCGTAATTTTTATTGGCAAACTCTTCCTGTGCCGCAAATAATAGTACATTGTCGAGATACTTGGCGCTGTTGGCATCAATCACTTTCCGGAAATAGGAGAGAGCCTGTTGCTTATTGCCGTTTTCATTGGCGATCATACCCATATGATAATTCGCATCGCTGCCATAGGCTCCGTTCGGATAGGTTTGCAGGTATTTTTGCAAAGCTGTTTGAGCTTCGTTACGCTTCCCTTTCATATATATATTTTCGGCGGCCAGATAGGTCAAGGAGTCTTGACGGGACACGGTAATCTTCCTTCCGCCGGGAAGGGTGTTTGCATAATTGATATAGGATTGAATATCGTTCATGTCGTTATAAACCGTTTCGAGAGAGATTAATGCCGTGCGGGCATCATCCGATCCCGCAAAACGGGTTATCACGTTTTTATAAGCGGCAATGCTTTGCTGATGATTGCCTGTGTTATAATACAGTTGTCCCAATTGCACACCCGCCTGGCTGGCAAGGAGGCTGTTGGGAAAATCCGTTACCAGTTTCTGCAATACGGCGATCGCTTCATTTTCCCGTCCGGCCATCGTCAGGGCGCGGCTTTTTTCGTATAAAGCATCATCATAATAGGTCGAGTTGGGATATCGGCGCATCAGCTCATCCAACGCACTGATTTTTCCTTGATAATTATGTTGTAATCCCATGACGAATGCTTTTTGATACGCGGCATAGTCGCCGGCAGAGGGGCTGATTTGAGTGGCTTGTGCATAAAAACGTTCGGCTTCGGCAAAACTCCGGTTATAATAATAGCTGTCCCCGATGCGGTTGTAAGCATCGGCCAGCTCGGATTTGCTCTTGTTTGTTTCCGCCGAAATATACTGTCTGAAAGCATTGACGGCTGTTTGATATTGTCGTTGTTTAAATAAAGCATATCCGAGGTTGTACCACCCTAAGGCGTAATTTTCATCGGCAGCCGAAGCATTTTGAGTAAATTGCCTGAAATCATTTGCCGCAGCCTGGTAATTGCCTTTCCGGTAATGGGATTCCCCTCGCCAATAATAGGCATTATTCCTTGCTTTTGCATCATAATTACCTAACTGGATGGTTTGATCGAACAACCGGATGGCTTGCTCCATGTTTCCGTTGATAAATTCCTGTGCACCGAGTTGGAAAAGAATCATTTGTTTGGCTTCGAGTACCCTCCGCCCGGGTTTGGCGATACGGTTTATCGCCGAAAGAGCGGCTTCGTAATTATTCGTGGTAAGGAATGTCTCGGCCAGAATATCATTTACTTGTTCCGCATAGGGGGAATTGGGATATTCACGAAGAAAGTTTTCGAACAGGGTGATGGATTCGCTGAATACCGAAAAGTTTGTTTCGTGCGCCAGCAATGCATAGTTGAAAAGCGCTGTTTCACGCACTTTCGGATCGAAGTTGTCTCTTCCCGCGGCTTCGAAAGCCATCTGCGCTTGCTGTTTTTGCCCTAATTTCAGATAAGCCAAACCCAAGTGCAATTGCGCGTTTTGAGTCAGTTCATCCCGTTCGCCGGTCGTTTGTTGGAACATCCGGATAGCCTCGTTGTATCGTTGCGCTTCGAAATAAGCAACGCCCAGGAAATAAGCATCGCCTCGTAATGGTTTTTCGGTCGACGCCAGATATTTTTCGTAGTAAGGAAGTGCCCGGCTGACACGCCCCAACCGGTAATGGCTGTTACCTAATATACGGTACATTTCGCCGATATGCTCGCTGTTCGGATAGTTTTGTGTAAACGATTCGGCTTGTCGTATCGCTTCGTCCGGTTTCCCGTCGAAGAAGGTGCCCTGCGCCGTGTAAAAAGCCACGTCTTCCCGGTATTCGGGGTGGTCTTTAAGTCGTTGGAACCGTTGTACAGCGGTGTTGTAATTGCCGTTTGTATATTCGATGTAGCCCAGATAAAAATCGGCCGCATCGCGATAAGTCTTACTGTTTTGAGACAATAGGCCGAACAAACGGGTCGCTTCGTCTTTGTGATTCAATTGCAGATTCGTATAGGCGTTGCGGAAACTATAATCCTCCTGTTCACGGGGTGTAAGATAATCGATGTTGGTTTGATCGAACCGGAATTTAGCTTGTTGCCATTCTTTTTTATTGAAATGACCGGATCCGATCAAAAAATGAACCTGATGGCGATGCACGCTTTCCGGATGAGTATCTAAAAACTCTTTCAATACTTCCCCGTTATCGGGTGTATTACGGTAATAGGCCGCTGCCGCAATCATATATTCCGCTTCTTCTTGGAGTTGCGTGTCGTTGCTTTCGGCGATATAGTGGCTGAGAAAATCCTGTGCGCCGGTATAATTCTGTTGCAGGAACATCTCTTTTCCTTGATTAAAAAGCTTTTCCGGCGGAAAATGGTAAGCGGTTCGTTGGGCGCTTACAACGTGCGTTGCCACCAGAAAGCTGAACAGTATAATCCAATTTTTCATAAACTATGTTTTAGCAAATTTTTTATTCCTTTTCGGATGGACGCCAGTCCGAAATCCTCGGGGTTGAGTTGATTTTTATCCATAAAAAAGACTTCTGCCACGTCGTCTTGTGCTTTTAAGGCACGAAAATCGGAGACGTTGCAAAGGAAGAACATATCGACGGTATGCACTTCAAAGTCCGAATATACATAAATATTGGGAAGGGAGAAAAGATACCGCAAGTTATTTACGTGTAGACATGTTTCCTCCAGTACTTCGCGTTTGGCTGCCTCTTCGGCCGTCTCGTACATATCCACAAAGCCTCCGGGCAGGTCGAGGGCGCCTTGTGCCGGCGCTTTTGCTCTTCGCGAAACGAGTATCCGGCCTTCGTCATTTTCGATCACGGCGACTACCGCGGCCGAAGAATTAAAGTAATAGACGAACCCGCAATCGCGGCATTTTTTCGACTTTTCGTTATTTTCGATAAAGTTTGCGGAGCCGCATTTGGGGCAAAAACGGAATAACTCCAGAGGATGTGTTGTCGTCATTTTGTGGTTATTTGTACAATATGTGTGGGAGGCTGTTCCCGGTTGCGTTTATCGACGGCTTCCACCACCTTGTCTGCGAGTTGGTCGAAAGCGATGCCGGTGATGCTGTTGGTGTTGAGTGCGACCGGTTTGCCTTCGTCGCCTCCTTCGCGGATGCTTTGGACGATAGGTATTTGGCCAAGGAGGCTATACCCTCCTTCTTCCGCCAGTCGCTTACAGCCATCTTTCCCGAAGATATAGTATTTGTTTTCCGGAAGTTCGGCAGGGGTGAACCACGCCATGTTTTCGACTAATCCCAGAATGGGAACTTCCACCTTATCGGCGGTAAACATGTCGATTCCCTTGCGTGCATCGGCCAACGCCACTTCTTGCGGCGTGCTGACAATGATTGCTCCCGTGATGGGAAGTGTTTGAACAAGTGTCAGATGGATATCGCTCGTGCCCGGTGGAAAATCGATCAAAAAATAATCGAGGTCTCCCCAGTCTCCGTCTGTAATAAGCTGCTTCAGCGCATTACTGGCCATGGCTCCACGCCATACGACCGCATTTTCTTTCTCCACAAAGAATCCTATCGATAGCATTTTTACGCCGTAGTTTTCGACAGGAACAATGAAGTCACGGCCTTCTTTCTTTTCCAGCATGGGGGCTGCGTCTTCCACTGCAAGCATTTTAGGCACCGAAGGCCCGAAAATGTCGGCATCCAATAGGCCGACTTTATATCCTTTCAGTGAAAGGGCTACCGCCAGGTTTGTACAAACGGTGCTTTTTCCCACGCCGCCTTTTCCCGATGCCACGGCGATAATATTCTTCACACCCGGCAGTAAGTTGGGGAAGGAAGGACGGGGAGGTTGCTTCGAGTGCACCGAAATGTTTCCCTTTATATCGATATTTTTATCGGCATAGGTAAGAATGGCTTGTTCCGCCATTTTTACGACCGATTTGATAAACGGGTCGTTTTGCTTTTCGGTAATCAACGAAAAGCTTACTTTTTTCCCTTCTATACGAATGTTATCCGCCACCATCCCTGTCGAGACAATATCTTGTCCCGTACCCGGATAACGTACATTTTTCAATGCATCAATAATAAGTTGTGGGTAGAGTTTCATATACTAATTTGCCAATTTACGCCATTGAATTTCCTTTTCGGCCGAAACTTCGGTAGTCATCCGGCTCGATTTTTATGTCGGGTTCTTTCCACGATTCTTTTGCCGGACATTCGAATTGGATATACCGTATGTTCAAACCACGTGAAAGCCATTGTTGTTCATAGAAAGTTCGAATATTCAGTATCGGATCTTCTATTCCTGAGCCATACAGGTTGTCTGTATCAAAATGAACAGTCAGATTGTTTTCGGCAATCATCGCTTTGGTGTAAGTGTATAAAAACGGACTGTCTGTTTTCAGATGGATAATTCCGCCCGGAGCGAGGAGCGAACGGTACTTTTGCATGAAGCGGGTGCCGACGAGCCGTTTATTCACTTTATTCATCTGTGGGTCGGGAAAGGTGATCCATATCTCCGAGACTTCTCCTTCGGCAAAAAAGTAACGAATCAATTCGATACGGGTACGGATGAAAGCGACATTGGACAGGTTGTCGTTCAATGCTTCGGTAGCGCCTTTCCACATCCGTGCACCCTTGATGTCGATGCCGATAAAATTCTTTTCCGGGTACCTTTTTGCCAGACCGACCGTATATTCGCCTTTTCCGCAACCTAACTCAAGCACGATGGGATGATGGTTGCCGAAATACGTATGCCATTTTCCTTTTAACGGAAACACTTCTTGTTGCAAGGTATCAAAGGTGTATTGAAACACATTTTCATACGTTGCCATGTCGGCGAATCTCGATAGTTTGTTTTTAGCCATATATACCTGTTTCAGTCCGTTTAGAATGTGCAAAAATACGAATTTAACTTTAACAATCCGCCTTTTACCCGCAGATATTCGCCTTGACGAAAGACGTTCCTTTTCCTATTCCGTTCTGTTTTCACCTGCAAGCAATAGAGCCTTTTCCAGTCGATTGTTTTCTTTCTGGCCGCATCCGGCGGAAAATATTGCAAGACCGATCAGAAAAGCGATAAAAATAGATTTCATCATAGTTTCTTCTATATTTATTTAAGTCATTCGAATATGTATATTTAAACTTTATAAGAAGAGGTTACCGGACAAAAATACAATCCGGTAAATCTCTTCAATGAATTAAAATAGAAACGGAACAATCGTTTTAGAAGATTAGATACATAAATATTCGGAAAATTCAAAACAGTTTCTTAAAATATATCGGTACATTTTACTTATTTTTCTTCTTTTGAAATTGCATTATTATTGATATGAATCATGTGTGAGATAGGGATTTCAATTCCAAAAATATTTCCTTTTAATTGGACTTTTTTAGTGTGAGGATTTATAAAAACATAATGTATATGTTCCTGTAGATTGATTACATATTTTATTGCATATACTTCATCGTTGAGATTTACGTATTCTTTGAAAATCGTTTCTCTCATTTTTCTCAATTCCGAAGGAGTTTCATGTATCAATTGTACTTCGAATCGTATAGAAGACATTACACTTTTCCTTTCCGGAGTTGTATGAGAGGAAATGCTCCAACTTATTGGTACTAAATCATCAAAATTTTTATTTACATATTTTTTTGCCTCTTTTTTATTCTTTACAGTTCCAATAAACCGGTAAGAAAGAAAATCTATTTCATTTCCATTCTCAACATATAAAGGAAAATTCCTGAATAAATTTTTTAGATTATCCTCACTTTTTACAATTCCACCATATTCATATAAATTGACCTTATCATGACTTTTAGTCGTGTATTGAGCATAACTGTTAGTGAAAATACCGGCGAATAGCACTAGAAAAATAAATTTTATTGGATTCATAATTTGTTCTGTTATTTTTTTGCTTCTTCTTTGATCGTTTTTTCTCAGACACCGTAAATATAACTTGTGCTAATAATCGAATTCTTGTATATACTCGGTTACAAAACTTCTCTCTCCTTTTTCAATTCTTAAAATTTTTAATATAACATGGACGCTGAGACATATTGTCCTCCCGTGGAACCTTTACCTTCTCCTGAAATCGTAAAATGCACTCCATTCCACACAAGACCCACAGGCTGTGAATCCGCCGCAGATGCATATTCAAAATGGGCATGACCATTTGAACCGGTTTCAAACGAAATTAGTTTTATTTCTGCATCTGCATGATAATAACTGTTTTTAGTCCATCTAAAGGATTCATAATGATTGCTTTAAATGCTTTTGTTGCCGTTTATTACATGACCGGTAACATTAAATTGGCAATAGGCATAAGCCATAAGTTCTCTCGTCCATGAGTAAATTTCGGACCTATCTGTTGTACGCCCATAACTAATCTCTCCTTCTACTTCTTCATTTCCACTTTTTAAACGAAGTGAAGATTTTTTGATTAGATCGTCGTTTTTGGTGTGCGTCTTTATCCTTATATTTGAGAGAATATCATCATAAACGACTTCCTTTTCAGTCACAAAACATATCGTAGTAAACTCATTTTCGTTATATTTCCATCTTAGTTGTACATTTTTTAAATCGGAATCGCTATAATTTTCGAGTAGTATCTTTTTAAAACCGCTATTATTTTGCCCTTTACTAGAACCACATTCTTTTATTTGTGATAAAAGCATAATCCTGAAATTATTAGGATAGTTCAATTCACCATAATAAGGAAGATAAGAAACGCCTGTTAAAGATAAATTTTTATTAATTGTGTTGTTGAGTAATTTGTATTCGATTAGATGCAAGCCTTGTGCTGTTATAAAATTCACTTCTTGTGTTTCGTTAATAAGATAATCCAACTGTTCTTCCCATGTGCTAAATTTGAGAGGCTCAAAATTCTTTTCATTATTTTGTGATACTTCTTTTTTTTGAGTTTCATTAAATATATCTTCGGAAAACATTTCCAATTGATTGGAGCAACTTTGTGTAAAAAGAACTGTCATTAAAAATAATATGATTAATAAACTTTTGTTATAAACCATCTTGATAAATTTATTTATATCTGTTTTCATATACTCTATTTTTTATTTTTGTTGTTTTATTTTTCTATTGTTTGCAGCTATTTTAAAATCAATTGACTAATTGGTTCGGTTTTTAAGGCAGGAGCGCCCTTGGAGGTCTGCCCTTCAAAAGGTGACTCATATAAGCAGTCCGTCTCATAATTAATTCATTTTCGGATTCATTTATCGGTTGTTTATTCTTTAAATCTTCCCTTTTGTGATCAACTCCTTTTGAAATTCAGGCATGTACTTGGTCATCATGACGGTCATCAACTCCTGGGTGATCTCGGGATTCTTTTCGAGCATTTTTTTGCCTGTCGGCGATTCATAAAACCGGATCATATCCTTGATCTCTTCATGGGTAAAATGCTTGTCATAAATGTTTACGGATTCCGCTTTGAGCAAGTTCATAATCTCCTTCATTTCTTCGGCCATAACATCCATATTTTTGTCCATATTTTCTTTATTGCCGCTTCCTTTGGGTGCTTCATTTGACTGTAATTTCAGCATCGGCGCCATTGTATTCAGCATCGATTCTGCCATTTGTTCGGAATTGATCAGTCCCAACAAACGTTTTATATCCGAAGTCTTGTCTTGAGCTATAGCGCTCATTGTAAAAGCGATTATCAAAATCGATAGTAAAAATAAATTCTTCATAATTGTTGTTTTTAAATTGTTTTTAAGCGTCTAAGAATATTTCATATTCCTATAAAAGAGGTTACCGGATAAAACACAGTCCGGTAAACCTCCATAATAAATTAAAACAGGCATTCGACAGCTTCGTATAGCCATAAGCCTGAAAGGAGTCCCGCTCCGTATATAATGCGGATGCAGGTAGCGTATTTCCCTTTATCTTGGAATCTTTTCCCTGCTGCAATACTGGTATACGTAATGCTTGCAGCTAAAAGCAGGTAAGCTATTCCGAATAAAGTATCGCTTACCGTATATATACCGGAACTTGAGAATACGACAAGCAAAATGAATATAGCGGCAGCTACTCCGAATGTCCAACTCTCTTTAAATTGTTCTTTAAGATTCATATTAAATATTTTTGCATTTTATCATTTTTTTCTTGTTGAAAGAGAACGAATCAGCTTTGGTTAGCTGTTTATTTTCCGCAACGCTTTCTTAATCTTGGCGCGCTTTACGATTATTAATATCGACTACATGAGATATAGGGAATTCAACCGCGAAAATATTTCCTTTCATCAATACTTTATTCGTTTTCGGATTAATAAAAATATAATGTTTATGTTTTTGCAAATCCAAAATAAAATTGATGGCGAATATTTGATCGCCGATATGGATATATTCTTCTGAAAGGGTTTTTATTTTCTTATTGAATGTCGATTTATCAGCGAGGCCGGTATCTATGAAAAATTGCATTGAAGAGGGAAGGCTATTCCTGTGGATATCTGTAGTATCTTTATAGAATACCGTCATCCATCCTAATGTAATGAGATCGTGAAAATTATTTTTGACATATTTTTTAGCATCCCTCTTATTTTTTATCGTTCCGATAAATTCATAGGAAAGAAAATCTATTTCACTTCCGTTCTCAACGTATAAAGGAAAATTCCTGAACAGATTTTTCAGATTATCTTCGCTTGTGAGAACACCTCCATATTCAAATAAATTCAGAGTTGACTGTTCATTATTCGATACCTCTTGCGAATAAAGGGTATTGACAGTATAACTGAATATCAAACTTAAAAACAAAATGAAATGTTTCATAATAAATGATTTGAATTTGCATTTTTTTCTTTATTAGCACTGATTAATAATATATTTTTAATCTATCTGATATCTCATTAATATTGTAAAAGAGATTATCAAATATAATTTCATTTTTTTTCGGTCTGCAAATGGCATAATGTACATATTCCTGTCCTCCGGTTTTCAAATGTATGGCAAAAATCTTATCGCCGATTTGTACGGTATTATAGAATAATTCCTTTTGTGTTTTAAAATAAGATTCTGCTTCGTCCTTAAACATCTTCAGGTGATTCGGATTTTTATCAATTTCGTCCGGAATTTCATACCATGGATGACAGGAAAAAATACGTTTCCACTTATATGTGAGCGTATCCGAGTTGTTTTGTCTTACATAAGTAGTAGTACCGGAAAAAGACCGCCCTAAAGAATCCCAACTGTTTAATAGATCTGCATAATGCTTTATATCCGTACTGTCTTTTAATGTTGTCTCATAATCATAAGACAGAAAAGTCGTTTCTTGATAATTTGTTATCCATTTAGACCAGTTATCAAACAGATTGATAAAATTACATTCACATGATGTTAACGGAACCCCATATTCATAAATACTGACGTCTGTAATATCAGAATTATGTATAGTTTGGCCATAAATCAAAGAGGTGCCCATAACCAATAATAAAATCATAATAACTTGCTTCATAATGAATATTTACATAATGTTTATCGATCAATTTAGTTTATTTGGAGTGACATATTCAACCCCCGTACTACCATATCCACTACCTGATATTGTAAAACCTGTGCCATTCCATGTAAGGCCTCCGCTCCCAAACCCATGAGTGTATCCCCATGCAAAACTCAAATGCCCTGACGGGCCGGTTACAAAATCTCCGACTTGCATAATGTTTGCATCGCAATGATAGCCGATTATAGCATTATGTGTTGCAAACATGGAGGTTATATCCTGTATAGATTTTCGACCATTACTGGAAATACCTGTAACGACACAATAAATACGATAATACCAGAGAGTTAAACCTGCAAAATTTTCTTTATTATCAGAATAAATAAACAAGCTATAAATAATATTTTTTCATAAAACAATGTTTTAAACTGTAGTATTAATTAAATTAGTTTTAATAATAAAATAGAATATCTTTAAAGAGAGCTGTATAAATTAATAAATTGTTCAGAAGCTATATAATTTTCTAATATTTTATTATGTATTGAAATTTTCGGCATATCTTTATTTTGCTCATATTGAGAATATTCAATAAAATAATCTGTTAGAAAATTAAATACTTGAGTGGCCATATCGATAAATTCGGATAAAGTAATCCTTTGTTCGATATTCTCAAAATAAAAGATATTTGATAGATGAATCCGATGAAAATCCTCATTGAAAATCTTCGAAATATTTAACTTCCCTTCAATTTCAAGAGCATTTCTTCTTTTTTCAACTATATTTAGATTAAAATTTTCATATTCCCATCTGCTATTATTACCGAATAACTTAGACAGCATTTCCAATTCCTTCTTTTTTCCATGCTCTCTATGGATATTATGGCCTGCTTTAGGGGAGTCCGGAACTTTAAATACCAACTTCATAAGTCCTTAATTTTATATGTGTTGAATAAATTGTTCTTACTTTGGGTGGCCGGCGGCTTGCCAGAACCGAAAACTTATTTCGAGCCGCCCTATCTCAGATAGGCAGGAGTGCCTTTAATGCCCAACGCATTAAAGGGTAATCCTGCCCTGAAATATATATTATTTTTTGTTTCATGTTGATCTCGGCTTTTTCCCGGTTTATTCTTATTATTCAGCAAAGTGTTGTAGATTATTCTTCTTCCTCTTTCTTCGAACTTCCGCCGCGGTCGATGATGATGCGGGCATTCTTGTAATCCCTGTAAAAGTCGGTGCCGGCGAACATCGTCATCAGGCTGTCGAGTTTGTATAGACTCTGACGTTGTTCTTTCCTCACTTCGGGAATGGTCTGGTTATGGCGTTTGCGTTCCAAGGTCAGGTTACGCGGTTTATCCGTCAGGGATTTGTATGAATCCATCAATGCTTTGAGGGCGGTCATTTTCGTTTCATCCACATCATAATCGACCAAAGAGGGCAACAACGCCGACACGCGTTGGTAAATGTCTTCCACTTTGTGGTAAGCCGTTTCTTCTCCCATATTCACGAGGGACCCGCGGCTGACCCGCAGTTGGTCGTGCAATCCGTAGTCGCCGGTATCGAGGGCATAGATCGAGACCCTCCGGGCGATGGCGGCCGCCTCTGTATACATTTCGAGGGCTACGGCATCCTTATTATCCGTGAAACCTTTGGTTACGATAAGCGAGCCTATGGCATGCGGCTCCATTTTTTCCACAGCCGAGTCGAATGTGTTTACTTCCTTGGCTACTCTTGGTTTTTCCTTCCAAACCGGTTCGTATTGGTGGAGGACTGCCTTCACGTTACGAGCCATTCTCTGATAATTAGAATCTCTCGTATTCATAATTGATTTATTTTTATATGTTTACTGTTTTAAAAACGCCGAAAGTTAGCAAGTATCTCTGGTATAAACGAAGAAGCCGAGTTAATCGTGGTTAATTTATCTGCCTTTTCAAGGCCCATACGGTTAATAATAAATAATTTAACTTTCACAAGATAGGAATGCGAGCGGTAGTTTCTTATTGTTTCACAAAAAGATCATTTTTCCATCTTCCAGAATGAACGGGCGTTCCTGATTCCCTTCCGAGTGACACTTGATATAGTACAAACCCTTTCCCGAAACGACATCGTACCGTAAAGAATCCGACGAAGCAGTTTGCGCTCCCAGCGACTGCCAACCTTCGCGGCTGACAGTGAACAATTCGCAGGTATTTCCTTTTTTAATATAATTGTCGTTGTTGCGGGGAGAATATATGATTTTTGTTATTTTGCAGGGGCGCCCCAAGTCCAATCCTGTCCATCCGTCACTGGCGGTGTTATGGTCGAACGAGGTCTCCGTTTTCCCGTCGAAAGCGTTGGTATATTCGTGCGAGCCGTCGTTCTGCCAGCAACCCGGCGTCCCAATGACTTTCCCTTTCAAGAGCAGGGTATCGGAAAAAAACTGAATCTCGGAGACATTGCAAAAGCTGTTCTTAGGGCCTTTATACCGGACATATCTGTATGCCTTGCCGGTAGATATTTCAACTCGGTGGTACAGCCGGAACGGTTTACTTTTAATGACGAAAAGCGTATCGGGATTTCTAAAAGAGGCATTGGCGGAAGCTTCGAATGCTCCCCCTATCATCCGGTCACGAAAAAGGTTTTCCCCCTCCAGCGAATATTTTGAAAAAAGCACCAACGGTTTGTCTTCTTCGCGCGATGCATACGTTTTTATCTCCCGCGTTTGTTTCCGTACGGTAAACGGATCGGTGAGAAAAGTAAATGTATCGTCCGCATATTCCCCCACCCGGTAAAGGCATCCCGCTTCCACGTCCGTAAACACGATTTCCCCTTTTTTACTGGCAACCACCCAGTCGACAGGAATCCATTCCAACTTGGAAGGTATGCACAGGTAAAGCACGCCCGTCTGTTTTTCTGCACCGTCATATATCAAACTGTCGGGGATAAACAGGTCGTTCACATAATTCGAATATAAACGGGTAACATCTTGAAAACGGTAAGCATCTTCGCAAAAATCTACGGGTACAGATTGCGTTTTTCGCCGGAGTTTATCGATCATTGTCCGGTTTTTCGAAAACGTCCGGCGGTATACTTTCGCCTTCGTAGCGCGCCGGTTGGCGTCGGTATCCGATAAGTAATTGATGTTGCCGAAATAGTCGATGGTGTAGTATTCGTTTTGACTGTTTTTCAGGGAGACCCACGAATGCCCCACATTTTCATTTCCCCTGACAGGCATGTAGTCGCCGGCGCAGGGAATACCGGCAGCCCGGAAAGCGAATGCGGTAAATTGATTAACATCGTCGCACGAACCGTTCAGGTCGTCGGCCGTGAAAGCATCCGGATTGGGGTATCCCTGAGGGCGGATCATGGTGAACCGGGGGCCTTTCCTTTTCTTCAATATCGCATCTCTTAAAATTATAGCAGCGGAAACCGCATCATCCTTTTCCGTATATTTCAAAGAGTCAGCGTATAATTCGCGGTATTTTTTCCTCCATGCGACAGGCTTTTCATTCCCGAAGCGGTAAGGAAGAAGGTATTCGCAGAAGTCGGCGAAGGAGATACTTTTTCCCCACGGTACTTCCCTCCACGTTTCGAATGCCCGGTCGATGTTGTCACAAAGGAAAGCGGAATCGAGCGTTTCGATATCGTACTTTATTTTCAGTGAACCCACGTCGAATGCTCCGTAAATGGAGCTGAGCGAATCGATAATTTCTTCCGGTTTTTTAGCGTTGTCGTCGAGGCATTTGAAATAGACCGCCCAGTCGTCCAATGCCTTTCCCTCGTAATAATAATATCCCGGCATGTTCTCTATCAGGAAGCAGGCCGCACGGTATTTCAGGGTGTCGGCCGGATTGGCGGCATAGCGGTTCAATACTTTCTCCAGTTCCGTCCGGTTTTCACCCGCAAGGGACAAAGCTTCTTCCAGTCGATTGTTTTCTTTATGGCTGCATCCGACGGAAAATGTAGCAACGCAAATTAGAAAAGCAATAACGTTAGAGTTCATCATGTTTTTTTCATTTTGAAATATTTTAAATGAGTGATTATGAAAATATTGATTTTTGGTTTATCTGTAATTAATATTTTGTTGTCTTTTCAATAGTTATATTCGTACCTATGGCAATATTACCTCCTATAGGCTCATATATAACGCCTTCATTTTTATTCGATACAATACATATCGAATGAAATGTCTTCCCCTTATACTGCCATTCCAATTCCAGATATTCAAAGCCAATTTGAATTAGTTGACCGAGTTGCCGCTTCATCAATATAACAGGGTTTTCTTCCCCTGTAGTTTCTGCAATTTCTATCAATTCACGAATTGTTGCTATTTCAAATTTTGGGAAACTTTTTTCCTTCATCACACAGGAATCGCCCATTATGATAGTATCCGTTCTAATTATGGGAGGTAAATGCATAACAACGGGTGCGTCGAGAGAAAGCAAAGAGCTTATGACCTTATTCTTATCTATTTCGGACTTTATTGTTCCTTTATAAACATAGTTTATTAAATTTAGATGACTTGCATCTCCCTCGTTCAATCGACCAGAATTATTTTTTGCGTATTCTAATTGCTCCTGCCAAGTAGTAAGGGGAGTTTGCGCAATGCTGCTATTTGAGTATATAAAACATACAGCAAATAATATAAAACCTAACGAGCTTAGTAATATTTTTTGATAAATTGATTTCATCATTTTTTTTCTTGTTGTAAGATAACGAATCAGCTTTTTGTTAGCTGTTTATTTCCCGCAACGCCTTCTTAATCTTGGCGCGCTTTACGATTATTAATATCGACTATATGGGAAATGGGAAATTTAATGGCGAAGATATTTCCTTTCATCAATACTTTATTCGTTTTCGGATGAATAAAAATATAGTGCGTATGTTTTTGTAAATCCAAAATAAAATTGATGGCAAACACCTGATCTCCAACATAAATATATTCCTCTGAAAGGGTTTTTATTTTCTTGTTGAATGTCGATTTATCAGCGAGGTCAGTATCTATGAAAAATTGCATTGAAGAGGGAGGGCTATTCCTGTGGATATCTGTAGTATCTTTATAGAATAGCGTCATCCATCCTAAAGAAATGAAATCGTCAAAATTATTTTTGACATACTTCTTGGCATCCCTCTTATTTTTTATCGTTCCGATAAATTCATAGGAAAGAAAATCGATTTCGCTTCCGTTCTCGACGTATAAAGGAAAATTCCTGAACAGATTTTTTAGATTATCTTCGCTTGTGAGAACACCTCCATATTCAAATAAATTTAGAGTTGGCTGTTCTTTGTTCGATACATCTTGCGAATAAACGGTATTTATAAAACAAGCAAATAATAAAGTCAGAATAAAAATAAAATGTTTCATCTTCTGTTATATTTGAATTATCATTGTAACATACTTGGCGTAACTCGTTCTGTTGAACCGGCACTAATGGATCTCCCCGGAATGGGAGAAACTATAGCAGCAGATACTTCCCACTCAAAATTGCAAAAACCATTGGGTCCCGACTGAAATCCTAATATATTATAATCTGCATGTGCAGTACATCCTTGTCCGGTGGTTGATGAATGTTTAGTAGGACGATAATCATCTATAGAATTTTTGTTGTTACTTCGTGTCCCAAATACAAAAACCGTAACACTTGCCGTCGCAGAACCGATTATAGAATAAACATTACATGGTGGACTATTGAAAGTATAGGTAATTGCACCGTCAGCTTCACTATTAGTCTTAAGTCTGGGGGTTGCCCGCTGTATATCCGGTTGAGAAATAGAAATAACATAGATATTCGCCAAAAGATCATCATAAACAACCTTTTCATCCGTAACTGAACATATTGTCGTGAATGTTCGATTCTTATACAACCATGTTAATTGTACGCAATTTAATTCCGTATCTTCATATTTATTCAGTAGCATATTTTTAAAATCATTATGAGCATCCTTGCGAGCCGGATCGAATTTCAAAGCATCATATAGGGATACTATTTCAAATTTATTATAATTTACCTGATCATTATAAAGAGGTATCATAGATTCATTAGACAGAGAAGTTTTGTCCTTTACTCCTTCTTGAAGTAATTTATATTCAATTAATTTTAGTCCCTGTTTGGTAATATAATCGAATCCTTCTCCTTCATTAATCAAATAATTTAATTGCTCTTCCCATGTTTTAAATGTTAGGGAATCCATATCGACATTAAAACTATATACTGTTTCTTCATTTTGAGTTTCGTTGAATGTATCTTCAGAAAACATTTCCAATTGATTGGAGCAACTTTGTGTAAAAAGAACTGTCATTAAAAATAATATGATTAATAAACTTTTGTTATAAACCATCTTGATAAATTTATTTATATCTGTTTTCATATACTCTATTTTTTATTTTTGTTGTTTTATTTTTCTATTGTTTGCAGCTATTTCAAAATCAATCAACTAATTGGTACAATTGGACGGCAGACGGCTTGCCGGAATAATTTAATGTGTCAATGCCGCCTATCCTCACGTAGGCAGGACGCCCTCGGAGGCCTGTCCTTCAAAAGGTGTTCCTTCCATGAGGAATAGGTTAGTGATTTTTTGTCGGATTTCATGATTTGTGATGAATCATTCACACTTTCCGGTTCCTTCAATAAAATTTGCATTTTGTTTTGAATACTATTGATCACCGGAGACGGAATCTTTATCTTTTTATCCGTAATTATTTGCGCTATCTTCCGTGATTCCCCGTTGCGGCCGGTTGTTTTATAAAGTTCTGCCAACCGGTACAGCGGCATAAACTTTACCGGGCACATGGCCGCCGCTTGTTTCAGATGAGAAATTATTGCATCGAACAGGGCGTCGCTCATTTGTTCGGAATTGATTACTCCCAGCAGACGTTTTATGTCGGCGGTCTTGTCTTGAGCGAGAGCGCTCATGGTAAAAACAATTGTCAAAATCGATAATAAAAATAATTTCTTCATGTTTATTCTTTTATTTACGTTGATCCATTATTCTCTTTTTAGTCGTATTCTATAAAAAGCCACGAAAAACATTTCATCGTTTCCGGATATAATTGCATATTCCAATGATAAGAGGTTGTTGAACATTTGTGACATTCAACAAACCTCTCATAGAATTAAAAATTGAAAAAACTCTTTTTCTCATTGGTTCAACAAAAATACTATTCCGAATGCAGGGAGTTGTTCTTCTCTTGATACTCCTGTTGCGCAGACCGATAGGAATCTAAAAGAAGTTGTTTGTAAAAAGTGGTTGTGTCCATATAATTATTTATATCATTGATCTCTTTTTTCAACATATCATAAACCTCCTCTTTTACACCCATATCCGTCCATTCTTTCTTGCTGATAGTCAACTCCAATCTTCCGTTTTTTATGACGCAATGCTCATAAATAGTAGCTTCGATTTGCTGTATTAAAGCCCTCTCTTTAGCTGAACGCAGGCTATCGGGAGTCATTAACAACTTCTGCATATTGAGCTGGACTTCTTTCTTCGGATCATTTCTATCACTCTTGTTTTTTTCATATTCCGAGCAAGAATAAAATATTCCGAACGTTATGATGAACGCAATTAATATTTTCCTCATATCCATTATTTATCTTCAATTCTTATTAGTGAGTTCTTCAAAATGCTTTTTCATCCATGCCTCCCATCTTTGATCATCCACGTCCCAATCGCTATCATTATACCAAATACGTTTGCTGATCTTTTGTAAATATTTTTTTTCTTTTTTCTTACCCTCATCTGTAAAATACCAGACAAAATCCAATACCGGCTTATTCGGCTTGGTAATAAACATTCGGGTACAATGGGTAAATATCTCAGCACCCATATTAAATGCAACTGTCGGAACGTTGTAGAAAAAAATCGAATCGGCATTGAATCTTGCCTGCGCTTCATTGACGGACAAAATATGTAAATAGTCATTCAATATGAAATCATCTGTATCCAACACACTTTTTAATTCGCGATATATTTTATCGCGTGTGTAACACGTACATTCGGGGTATGCTGGAAATACATTATATAACACCCTGCATTGCTTGTCTTTGGATTCGAAAACATAACAAAACGTACCCCCGGGAGAAGATTTGTTCGGTTTCCACGATTGTACGGTATTGAGGTCCTTAAAATCCTTCGGTATTTCGTATTTTATATGAAATATGGCTTCAATCGAATCCAATCCATCCGACACTGCATATTGGGCGCTAAGAGTAGCGCCATCAACCAGTGTATAAAGAAATAGACCTACTATAAAAGAGGATTTTCGTAAATAATAAAAAACAGTTTTCGTAAACATAGTGATTATTCATTATTGAGTCCGCTCCGAAAGAGATTTTTCTCTTGATAATGTAAACTTCCGAAGCAATATATCCATTTTCATCATGCCTCATTTATTATTGTGATGCGTTTCGATTATTTCTTTAAAAGAGGCTACCGAACAAAGACAGAGTCCGGTAAGCCTCCTCAAAATCATTAAACGTTTTTCATCCACCTTTTCATTCAACTGCTATATTTTTTTAAACGATAAGTTTCGTGAAAATAGCGGTGTATGCAGTCACTAATATAGATAACGCCAGCATTATGTACAACAGATTTTTGTTTACTTTCAGTTCGTGAAAGATGGCTGTCAAAAATACTAAGATATACGTAACGCTCGACATGGTACCCATAAACCGGACATCGTTAGCATGACCAAAAGCAATTAATGAAACGATATGCCAAACGATAAAAGCCGTACACAATCCAATCCAAACATATTTTCTTATTTTTTCCATAAATTTATGAGCATTTTCTTACATAGACATTATTTTTCTTTCCGTCATTTTCTATTTGCAGTTCGGCGCAAGAGTAATTCCAATCATCTTTATACTTGTTGTACATATCCAATGCATCTTTTGCATTTTACATTTAATGCTGTTGATTACAGGGGATTGAATCTTTATCTTTTTACTTATAATCATTTGCGCCATTTTCCGTGTTTCCCCGTTGTGAACGGTTGTCTTGTAAAGCTCTGTTAACCGATACAACAGTTTAAGTTTTACTTCTCCGGCAGTATTGAAACTGCCGGAGAAGCATCGATATAATTTATATTTATAATATAAAATATACAATGAACATAATGAGGCATGCTGCAATAACGCCGATCTGCTTCTCCCCTTTTATATCCTTGCATACAATACCTATTACTATATATAGTAAAGTATAGATTACCATCATTAATACTAAATTAAAATCTTTATCTAAAGGATTTTTAATAAAAAAGAAAGCAAATAAAAGTATTGCAATTAATCCTCCCAGCCTTGGTAGTATTTTTTTCACGTCACTTAATTTAATCAAAATGATGCACTATAAGTTGTAAAGGTTACTCCATACCCAGGAGGAGTCGAAGTGTATTCTCTTAATGTTATTCCGGATGTAGAGCCGGACCTTGCATATTCGTTCTGAATAGATGCAAATTTTGAATCACTTAAATAGGCATAGGCACTAATTAAAGCTGTTGCAATAAATGAGGTGGGGCCACCAAACGCACTAGTTATTAGTCCTACAAAAGCATTGGTTGCCCCATTTGCACCCCGTAAAGCATTTATTACTGTTGTCACCTCGCTATCACTCAGGGTATAAGCTATTGTATAGCCGTATGAATCATAGTATTCCACTTCGCTACTAGCTCTCAGTCGAATAATGGGAGGATTTATTTCAAATGGATTTTTAATCGTGATATTCACATCCTTCTCTTTAAAAAGTTTATACATTTCGTATTGCATATTAGCATTGGCTACTGATTGTTCGATCAGAGAAAACAAACTTACAGACATATTAACTGCTTTGGGTGAATGAATGGTTAAATAGCATGTATTATCTTCAATAATCATATATGGATGTATTCTTTGGAAAGCTTTATTCAAAATTTCTGATTCTTCCTTTGAAAATGCA
>ENA-UOOR01001236-UOOR01001236.1-fermentation-metagenome-genome-assembly--contig:-NODE-1236-length-31313-cov-5.046868_pt1 | contig 31313 bp, 30 predicted proteins | sample MGYA00245780_ERZ724029 | MGnify/ENA primary metagenome ERZ724029 (study PRJEB28704, sample SAMN03018315) | fermentation metagenome | biome: anthropogenic terrestrial biome; feature: soil; material... | reverse complement strand
GAGGTGCCATTGTAGACTCTGGAAATTTCGACTGGATGGCTCACGCGGAAAAATTTCCGGGACTTTGTACACCTGATGATAGTTATCATGGTATTACTTATGCTGAAAAGTTTGGCAAGGAAGGAGCTTTTATTACCAAGTGCACTGCCCATCTGATGCGTGATTTTGGTTCTATTCAATCTCCACAACATGCCTTTCTCTTAAATCTAGGACTTGAAAGCCTCCATGTGCGTATGCTCCGTCACTGTGAAAACGGACAGGCTGTTGCAGAATTTCTTCAGAATCACGAAAAGGTTGCCTATGTTAATTACTGTGGTCTTCCAGGTGATAAATATTATAAAATAGCACAAAAATATCTGCCAAATGGTTCCTGTGGTGTTGTCTCCTTCGGTTTAAAAGGAGGCCGAAAAGCCGCTGAAATATTTATGAAAAACTTGAAGCTCATGGCTATTGAAACCCATGTGGCGGATGCTCGCAGCTGCTGCTTAAATCCTGCCACAAGTACACATCGTCAGATGAGTGACAAACAATTAATAGAAGCTGGAGTGCCAGCAGAATTAATTCGTGTAAGCTGCGGCATTGAAGATAAAGAAGACTTGATTTTTGATATTTCTCAATCACTGGATTGCATTAAATAATAGTACTTACTTTCACTTTCAAGAATATGGAAACATCAGCCAATTAACTTATTTAGGTAACTATCAACCAGCTTAAGCTGGTTGATAGTTACTTTCATTAAATAAAATCAATAAAATCAATAAAAACACAGAAAACTACTCAAAACTTTCTGTGTTTAACAAACTTATTATTCTTCTATATTAAGTTTAACCCGTTCTATTCTCTTTTCCTTCACTTCCTCTATATGAAATGTAATATTTTCATACTTTAATTCAGGCTGTTCTCCATCTTCTGGTATACGTCCTATAATTTTAATCAGTAATCCCCCTAATGTATCATAATCTTCAGAATCTTCATTCAGATTTAGATGTAAACTCTCATTTAATTCATCTATAGGAATGCTGCCTTTAACTAGAAAGGTTTTATTATCTATTTTTTTTACAGAGGGTTCGTCCTCGTCATATTCATCATTTATATTGCCCATTACTTCTTCAATTAAATCCTCTATGGTTACTATTCCTGAAAATCCTCCATATTCATCTATCAGTATAGCCATGTGCTTTCTATAACTTTGAAGTTCTTTAAATAATTCATCTATATTTTTTCTTTCAGGTACAAAATATGCAGGGTGAATTATACTTCTTATATCCACATTTTCAAAGCCTACTTTATAGGCTTCAATTATAAAATCTTTCATATAAAGTATTCCTATAATATTATCACTGTCTCCTTCAAATACTGGAATTCTGGAATACCTTTTTTGAAGCAATTCATCTACATATTCATTTAAAGGCTTATCCGCATTTATTAAATATACCTCTGTTCTAGGTGTCATTACCTCTTCTGCTAATTTATCATCAAATTCAAATATACTATTTATCATTTCTTTTTCAGTGGAGTTTATAACTCCATTTTCTTGTCCTATTTCTACTAATGACCTAATCTCTTCTATTGAAACTTTCTCTTCCAGGTTACTGCTGTTCATCCCTGTAATCCTTATTAAAAGATTGGTAGACATTGAAAGTAGTTTCACAAAAGGTATTGCCAATTTTGATATAAACAAAATTGGTCTTATAGAAATCATTGCAATTTCCTCTGACTTTTGAAGTGCCACTCTCTTTGGAAATAACTCTCCAAAAACCAGCATAATATAAGATAATATAATTGTTACTAAAAAAAATGAGATCTCCTGACCATAAGGAACATTGATCTTATCTAGATAATTTCCAATTCTATAGGAAATACCAGTTGCTGCTGAGGCACTTGAAAAAAATCCTGCAAGGGTAATTCCCACTTGTATAGTGGATAAAAATTTAGTTGGTTCCTTCAATAGCTTTTCTAATAGCTGTGCCTTTTTATCATTCTGTTCTGCTAAAAGCTTTATTCTAGTTTTATTAAGAGATACAATTGCCATTTCTGCAGAAGCAAAAAAAGCATTTACTAAAGTAAGTAATGCAATCAATCCTAATTGAGGCATTAAACCGGCAGGTTCTGGGTCTGGTTCCATTTATTTCTTCCTCCTTGAAATAAAATTTATTAATTAATATTATCATAATAACCTATAAATATCAACTAACTTGCTAATTTTACCATAAGGCAGACCCTTCTATTTCTTCTTAGATCCAGACAGAATTTTCTTACAAAGAATATACATCTTTATCTGCTCCCTGGAAGAACTTATCAAAATGCTTTATTTGCAATTGTTTTCCACTTTTAAGGAGTAGGAATATTTGCTAATTGCCACATTGAGATAAATCTAAAATATATATTCAAAGCATGGTCCCAAGATGTCTGAATATGGACGCCAACTCCTAGAAAAACAAAAAATCAAAGCATATTATGGTACATTTAAATACATAAACTGCTTTGTTTTAATAGTTATTAATATAATTATACTACAATAGACCATTAAAGAGCCACTTAGCTTTCTAATACATTTTATACAGTAAATTCATGCTATGAAACCTATACAATAACTTTTTAAAAATAATTCATTGAAAAATTAGCCTGGCTGAACTAAACTTATTACTATAGAGGTGATTACTATAAAAGATAGGATATCAATAACTGATCTTGCAAAACTTAGAAATGTAACTACAGAAACCCTAAGACATTATGACAGAATAGGACTTTTTAAACCCACTTATGTAGACCCTAGAACCGGCTACAGATATTACTCCATACTTCAATATGAAAAATTAGGTACAATCAAGGAATTACGCCAACTTGGAATGAGCCTTAAAGAAATAAAAAAATATTTTGATAACAGACATGTGACTAAATCTCTTTCCATGCTTGTAAATAAACATAAAGAATTAAAAGAAAAAATAAAAGAGCTGCAGCTTCTTGAAAAAACCCTTTCTCAAAAAATAAAATTTTTAAGTAATGTTATCACAGAGTCCAAAATGAAAGAAATTATAATCAAACAACTACCCCAAAGAGAAATTATTACTTTTGGCAAGTCCATTAATAATGAGGTAGATTTAAGTTATGGATTTCTTCATCTTGAAAATATCCTTGAAGAAATTTCACCCATTTTGGCCAGCAACAGATTGGGATTTATTATATCTAAAGAAGATATTGAAAATTTAAAATTCAATAATTCCAGTGATATTTTTGTGTTTGCCAGTGGAAATAATACCAACAACGCAAAAAACACTAAAAAGATAAAGGGTGGAAAATATGTGTGTATATACAACAGCGGTAAACCTTGGGACAGGGAAAAAAGTATAAAAAAGCTGATACAATTTATCCATGACAACCATTATGCTATAGATGGTGATTTTATAGAAATAGCCCAGGTGGATATTACAGTAACGGATGTTGTAGAAGAAGAGTGCTTTGAAATTCAAGTTCCCATCAAGTGATTATTAGGCTCAGGCGGAACTTGCCTAAAACAACTTTAGTATAGAAATTAGCTGAAATCTATCATTGACATTTGTGTAACACAAAACTTTATAATTATTATAACAAAATATATTGCAAAAGGAGTCAATGATCATGAAGAAAAACTATGTAAAAAACTCAACTAATACTTTAAAAAAAGTACTGCTGTGTACTCCCACATATTTTGAATTTGAACCTATTAATGTAATAACGGAAAAGTGGATGGAGAAGGGTGAAAAAACCAATAAGGATATGTGTTTAAGAGAACACAAAGAAATTGTGCAGGCCTATATGGAAAACGGAGTGGAGGTAGTTTTAATTGAACCAGATGCTAAACTGCCCTACCAGGTATTCGCACGGGATTTTGGAGCTTGTATCTCTGAAGGTTACATAATGGGAAGCTTTAGAGAACCTGTACGCAAAGGAGAAACCTCAGCTTATGAAAATAAAATGAAAGAACTTGGTATACCTTGTGTTGCCAGATGTACTTCAGGGGCCTTTGAAGGTGGAGACTTCTGGTTTTTAGATGACTATATAATGGCTCATGGTATCATTGCAAGAACAGATTGGCATGGATTCGAAAATATCAAAACCCAGGTACAGGAATTAGGATATGAATTAATTCCTGTACCTGCATTAAGGCAAAATCTTCATCTTGATATGTGTTTTAACATAGTTGCAGAAAAAGTAGCTGTGGTATGCAAAGAAGCTCTCCCTTACAATTTTCTGAAAATGCTTAAAAAAAGGAAATTCACCTTGATTGATGTTCCCCAGGAAGACGTCTTTAAACATTACTGCAACCTTCAATGTCTTGGAAATGATAAAGTACTGACTTTTGTAAACAACAGAGATGTAAACCACAAGTTAAAAGTACTGGGTTTGGAAACTATTGAAGTGGATCTGGTTGAAATATTAAAAGGAGGAGGAGGTCCCCACTGTATGACCTTTCCTTTAGAGAGAGAATAAAATTTTATTTCTACTTTACTAAATTTCAAATAAATAATCAGCCAGTTATATCTCCTTCCAAATTTCTATAATATAGTTAAAAATTTAACTGCTTAGCTGGTTATTTATTTGTACATTGTGGTAAATCATTATATCCTCAGAGGATATGAGATTATTAAATTGTATTTTTATTCTCCTTATTAAATCTTTATCTTTTTTTAGATTCAGACCATGATATATTGCGCCATTATATTCGCCCTGATATGTAAGGACATCCTCCACAGAATTATTTTTGTCATATATATCTTTAATCTTTCTACATTCTTTATCCCTTGGATTTATAAGTAACACAGAATATAAAATGGCACAAGCTGCACCAAATTCAATCATAGGAGTAGATATATGAAACTTTTGTGCCAGGGTAATAGTTCCAAAAATTCTCTCTCCCTCTTGTAATTTTCTCATAGGATCACGCCCCACACGGATGCACTTGTCCTTAAAAGAATTTCTACACCTTTTAATAAAATTAGAAATAAAGTCATCAATATACTGGGATAATTCAGGAGTATCTCTAATAAGTGAGGGTCTAATTTCTTTTTCAATAATATTTTTTACCAATAAAGATACCTTTTCATCTCCCATACCCTGTCCAATTGTTTTATAGCCAAGTAGAGCAGAATACCATGCTATTATTGCGTGAGGACCATTTGAAAGTTTATTTTTTATCTCCTGTATCTTTTCAATATTATCTACAACTTTAATTTGTCGTAATCTTTCAAGCAAGGGACTTTCATTACTTGCATACAACGGAATATATGGTTCACTGTTAAATAAGGATACATTAAATCTTGAAATACATTTATCAAATTGAGACATAATCGACAACTTTTTTGATATATTTCCAACCTTTAAAAGAGTCTTCTCATCAATTTTTTTCACTGTATTTATGGAATTACCGGTAATCCTTTTACTCTCTTGAAAGGATTCAACAAAACCTGTAACGTCAGACTGAAAACGGAAAACAGTTCTTTTAAGACTTGATAATTTTTTTTGAACTTGTGTAAGCAATGTTCTTTCTGGTATTGCTGAAACCATTCTATTTACAACAGTTTCACAAAAATATGTTCTAGATACTATTTTTTCAGCCTTTCCTTCCCCAACCAAATTTTCAAGAGCACTTTTAACATTTTTTTTCACAAATTTTGCTCCTTTTATTTTATTAATCACTACAAGTATTGTAAGATTTGTAGTGTTTTTTCTATAGCGTTCAATGAGACCCTTAGCTATAATTTTACACTGGGACTTTACTGCTTTCTCTGGAATGGAAAGGCCAACAATCTGGCATTCTCTGTACATACTTATCATCTCTTTTTCATCATCCATATCAATAATATGAACATTACTTATACTTTGAAAATATGCCCTGCTTTCATATTTTACATTAAATTTTCCTAATGAATTTACTAATTCTTTAATTACAGTTTTTTTAGTTGCCCCAATTATCTCCTTAGGTCTAGTATAACCATCCCAGTGGGAAAAAATCTGTGTAAGATATCCTCCCCCTATTGCTCCAAAGCCGTGAATTCCCGCTTTTACATATCCAAAACTTTGCGGAAAATGTTCATTTAATTTAGGCATGGACATTTTAGGTGTAAATTTGACCAGTTCTTCGTGAAACTCTATCATACTGTTATATGATTTAAAAGCACGATTTTTTATGTGCTTTTCAGGCTCTTTTATATCTTTTATAAATATAGGAATTCCTCCTGAATCTGCTGCTGCAATCAAGCCATTTTGAGAATCTTCAAATATAAGGCAATATGATGGATGACGATTTAATTCCTCTGCTGCCTTTAAAAATATTTCCGGATCAGGTTTTCCTTTTGTAACCTCATCTCCACATATAATAACATCAAAAAACCTCATTACTCTCGCACTTAAGAGATACTCTTCTGCTATGGCCCTTCTGCTTGAAGTTGCAAGAGCTATTAGAATTCCATTTTTCTTCAGTCTTTCCAATACATCATACAGCCCTTCTTTAACAGGCACACCATTATGTCTTATATATTTCACTTCGTATTCATCAGCTTTTTTTCTTATCTCCCTATAGGGATAGTTCTCCCCATATTGTTTTTTTGCAAGTTCTTCTGCAGTTTTTGCACTAACCCCCAAAGAATCCATGAGAAGTTTGTCTGTCATACTTTCTCCATATATAAGTTTAGATGATGACTTTAACATATCAATTCTCAGTCTTTCAGTATCAAACATAGTTCCATCCATATCAAAAATTGCTGCGTAAATTTGTTTACCTTGAAAATTTATAAGACATTCTCCTTTCTATACTCGCGACATGTAACAACTTTATTATATATAACAAGTTGTTACATGTCAAATTTAGAGATAAATTCATTTAAAATCAAACTATTATTTTCCATTCAATCTACTCTAATGTTATAGAAAAGTATATCTTAATCACTTTCCTCTCAATTCTATTTTAATATTTTTATCTACCCCATTTTTCTTATAGGTAAATCCCAGATATAATTTTTTTACATCTTTAAAATATGGACTTTGAAAGTTTGCTGTTATTTCCTTGATTCCTCCATTGTTATCTCCTTCTCCAAAGCTTTTACATCCATACATATTACCTTCCCCATCTTCAAGATAGGGGTTTTTAAATATCCAATCCTCTGGTATGAAAAATCTGCCATATGCACTAATAGGATATAAATTTATACCTTCTACTTTTACAGAGGAATTTTCATTTGTTTCTTGTGCTTTTACATAATTCCTTTCTTTGGCATTTATAAATTTATCCTCAATTTTTATATTTATACACCAGTTTCCATTAATAATTTTAGGGGATTTATGAAAAATCCTATAAATATAACCATGTCTATAATATTCCCTCACACTTACAATATCCTTATCAGAACAATATGTAAATTTAACACTGATAGTCTTTGGAATAGTACTTAATTTTGTACTTTTAGTAGATGTAAATCCCATTACCATTTATTTTTCCTTGGAATTTTGAAAATTTCCTTGATTTACAAATATTTTACTAGAGCCATTATAAAAAACTATATCACCATATGTTTTTCCTGTATTTTTTTTATCCTTCATAATTTCATCAAAGTCTCTTCCATCATATAATAGCCTTCCACTATCGTCTGTAATTTGCAATATTTCTTGGTTTAAATCATTCCACTTATAACTTTTGTCAGCTTTAGAAGTATAGCCTATAATAAGTTCATTTTTATCTATAGCAAGCTGATTAATTGTAACTGTAATTCCCTTATCTGAAACTGAATTATTAGATTCAATTTTATCTTTAAAACTCCCCTGCACAAAACCATTTTTAACAGCTGTATTTATTCCTTTATCATTAAATTTACTAAATAAATTCTTTATTGCTATAGAAGTGTTATTTACATACTTGGCAAAAGCAGGTGAGATATTGTTTAATATTACACATAAAGCTAGGGCTAGGGCTACCGTTAACATGGACGCTGCTTTTACAGCAAATTTTTTATGTCTGTCTTTAGCTCTCCTTATGGCTTTTTCTATAACTAAATCTATCTCTTTAGGAATTTCTATATTACTTAATTCATCCTTTACTGAGAATTTATCATTTTTTTGCACTTTTAACTAAGATCTCAATATTCATCTACAGTCCTCCAAACAATTTATCAAGTTACAACCGGTAATAACTTTCATATATTAGACCATAAAGTGTTCAATTTGGTTTTATTTTTTTTAAATTTGTTAAAAATAAATTGCATAAAAAATTTATGATATAATATGTGTGATTTAATATAAAATAACACTGGAGGTATAAAAATGAGTATAGCAGACAAACAATATTTACATATTGTGAAAAATATTTTAGAAAAGGGATATTACGATCAAAACAGGACAGGTATTCCTACATTTAAACTTCCCCATCAAATTATGCAATTTGATCTATCTGAAGAATTTCCTATACTTACTACAAAATTTGTAGCCTTTAAAACGACAGTAAAAGAACTTTTATGGATATACAAGGATCAATCAAATGATGTAAGGAAACTGCAGGAACAAAATGTACACATTTGGGATGAATGGATGAAAGAAGATGGCACCATAGGAAAGGCTTACGGTTATCAGGTTGCAAAATTCAAACAAGTTGATAATTTGATAAATACCCTGAGAACAGATCCTCAAAGTAGAAGAATGATTATATCTTTGTGGAATATAGAAGACCTCCCAGATATGGCATTATACCCTTGTTGTTATGAAACTCTGTGGGATGTAAAGGAAGATACATTAAACTGTATGTTGGTACAAAGAAGTGGAGACATTCCACTGGGTGTTCCTTTTAACATGTGTCAATACGCAGTTCTCATTCATTTAATCGCTCATGTAACGGAACTTAAACCAGGACTCTTTACCCACGTTATAAACAATGCCCATATTTATGAAAACCAGGTTGAAGGTATGAAATTACAACTTACAAGAAAGGATAAAGCCTATGATGCCCCAAAATTATGGATAAATCCAAAGATTAAAGATTTTTACGATTTTTCCATAGATGATATAAAACTTATAGACTATAAACACCATGAAAAAATTAGCATGGAGGTGGCTATATAGTGTTGAGTATAATCGTAGCTCTAAATGAAGACTATTTAATAGGATGCAATAATAAACTTATATGGCATATATCAAGAGATTTAAAAAGATTTAAAAAAATAACCTACGGCAAAACAATCATAATGGGAAGAAAAACCTTTGAATCTCTGCCAGGTGTACTTTCAAATAGAAAACACATAGTTATTACAAAAGATTCTTCCTATGATATTGAAGATGAAAATGTAGTAGTAGTAAATACCATAAAAGATGTTCTAAAATATACACATTCTAAAGAAGAAGCTTTTGTAATAGGAGGTGGCCAAATTTATACACAGTTGCTCCCCTATTGTAATAAGTTATATTTGACCAAGGTAATTTCCGAAAAAAAAGGTGATACTTATTTTCCTAAGTTTAATATGGAAGATTATATTGTAACTGAATGTGAAAAACACAAAGATGATAATATAGAATACACTTTTATAATTCTGCAAAAAAAACACAATATTAGTTAACATGATTTCTATTCTCACATATTATATAAATAAGTAATATTTAGGAGAATCATATGTATTTATGCCCCTATGCAAATTATTTTTTTTTCCGCAGTCCTGCTCCTTCATATAGCATAACAATCAACAGGAATACAAAAAAGCTTACTTTATATAGAAATGGGCAGATATACAGAACATATCCTGTAGCCATTGGCAAAAGCAGAACACCTACCCCTGCAGGAATCTTCAGAATAATAAATAAACAGATAAATCCCGGTGGACCCTATGGTGTCCGGTGGATGGGATTAAGTGCAAACGGTATAGGCATACATGGTACAAATAATCCTGCTTCCATAGGTAAGGCTGTCTCTAATGGCTGTATAAGAATGTATAATAAAGATGTAATTGAACTATTCAATATAGTTTCAATGGGTACTATAGTAAAAATTATTTAGATTTAATATTTACTTCTATACGAATTTAAAATATCCTGTTGATTTTTACAACAGGATATTTTAAATCTATTGATCTAATTATTTTTTTCTATGGATATATTGATTTCAAAGGGGAGATTATCTACCAATAATTGAACACATAATACCTTATCATTGCCGGCGGTAGCTTTAAATTTACCGTACATTAAAGTAGGTGTGGATATCTCTACATTAACACCTTCTTCCGAAAATAAGGTACAGGCTTTTGCAGTTACCATATTAGTCATCTCTGAAAGGGCACTTTGAGCCATTTCATTTAACTCTTCCACAGGCATTCCCATCATCATCTTAGAAGCAATGTTTTTTGCACTTTCCATGGTAGCTCCATATATAATATTCCCTTTCAGATCTCCCACGATTCCAATTATGATTAAAACGCCGATGCTGTCTATGGTCTTGTTCTTTATACTAAGTTTACCCTTTTTTATATTACCTATGCCAAGTTGAGGCATTATGTCTATAAATGAATCTATAAATGGGTTTATATACCTGACATCCATTCTCCTGACCTCCTTTGAAAACCTATATTTATGTAAATATCTCCAAAGTTTGTTTTAGCTGTGGATGAGGTGGTAGTATCTAGTTCCGCTTTAGATATATTTATAGAATTTCCATAAAATATGGTCGGAGGTGCTACTCTCAGCCCCATTAATTTATTGGTTCTATTCATTACAGAAGATGCATTTCCTGCTATCATATTAGATAATTCCCCCATAATATTTAACATTTCCTCTGAACTTTTAGGTTTTCTCTTTAACATAAATGTAGAAAAACTCTCTGCAGTATCATAGGACATATCCAGCAGCATTCTGCCAGAATATTTTCCTATAATGCCCATAACAATAGATATTCCCTTAGATACATGCTCTACATTTGATTTGTCCTCTTTTTCAAATTCAGGAATACATTTTACCAATTTATTAAATATATTCATAAAAGCCTCTTTATACACTTTGTAATATATAGCTTCCAATTCTTTAAAAAGTTCTTCATCTGCCATTATTCTATTTATCAACAAAGAAAGCTCCTCTGGATCCGCAGGTTTCTGTATATATCCAGAAGCATGATTTTTTCTTGCTTTTTTTACTATTTCATCATCCATCATAGAACTTACTATTACAACATTTATATTAGGATCTATGTTATGAATTGCCTTGGTACATTCAATACCGTCTGTTCCAGGCATAGTCATATCCATAGTTACAATATCCGGTTTAAGCTCACTTACCACTTCAATTGTTTCCTCCAGTGAAGTTGCCTCTCCCACAACCTCAAAACCATTTTCAGCAAGCATATCTCTAAGCATTGCAATTGAAAATGGAGAATCATCTACAACAACTATTCTAGTTTTTTTCATTTTTGCACCAACTTTCTAATTTTTATTATTTTCCACTACCTTTATTATTCTCAGGAGCGTTTTGTTCACAGGAGTATCTATACCATATTTTTCTCCTAATTTGCAAACGGTTCCTGCAAACATATCCACTTCAGTTTTTCTTCCATATGTAATATCCTCAAACATTGAAGTCTTGCTGTTTGGATTCATAGTATCCAATATTTCATACCATTTGTCAATATCCCCTTTATTCAAGTTAATTCCTACTTTTTCAGATAATTTTACTACCTCCCACATGGCAGATTCCATAAGTTCTCTGGCTTCCTTTACCCTTTGAAATATGCCATAATTACCCTTGATTACCGCTGATGTCTGATTTATGCCCACATTTATCATAAATTTCCACCATAATGAACGCATCATATTCTCAGGGATTTCATAGGAAATGCCCGCTTTAAGAAAAACTTCTTCAACAGCTTGTACCTTTTCACTATACTTTATATTTTGTTTTTCTCCAAAAACTATACTGCCATAGCTTGAAAAATGAATATTATTTTCTTTTCGATTGGCATCAATGGCAATACACAGTGAATACAGCATCTTATCTGTGCCATACTTCTTTCCTATAATTTCTTCACTGGTAATACCATTCATGAGAGAAATAATGATTGTATCTTTTCCTACCTGATTCTTTATATCTATAACGGCCTGTTCCAATTGATTTGCTTTTACTGAAACAATAATTAAATCTGCTGGCTCACATTTTTCCTGTGGAGATATGCACGTAAAATTATATTTTTTACCATTAATTATAAAACCCTTGCTTTTATATCTGTCTGCCCTTTCTCCTCCTGCTATAATCCTTATACCTTCTGGATTCATGTCATATAACTTACTATTATATGCACATCCAATGGCTCCCATCCCTATAGCAGATATATTTTTTATACTTTTCACAGAAATACCCCCTGCCTTGTATTAGATATACTAAAAAACAGCTGTCTTAATATCTATTGTAAATCAAATTTTTCCTTTGTAGTATACTTTTTTCTAAAATTATAAGAGTATTTGTATATTATTCCTTAGAAATATTTGATAAATGCTTTGATAATTTTTTTTGTTTTAACGTGGAAAGGAGGATATGCTATTGAAAGAGGGGCTATTTTACCCTGTTTCATATAGGAGCGTTCATGGGTAAATGCCATAAAACCGTGATATCCATGGGATTTTCCAATACCACTATTGTTAAATCCTCCAAAAGGCAAATTGATATTGGCAGCATGTACCACCACATCATTTATCACTGCATCTCCTGATTCGGTGTTATCTAATAAATAATTTATTGCTTTTTTATCCCTTCCAAATATATAAATAACCAAAGGTTTAGGTTTGGATTTTATATACTCTAGGGCTTTATCTATAGATCTATAAGGTATGATTGGAAGTATTGGTCCAAATATTTCTTCTTCTAATATTTTAGAACTTAAATCTACATCAGTAATTATGGTGGGATATATAAAATTATCACATTCATTAAAATATCCTCCACATCTTACTTTTGCCCCTTTACTTACAGCCTCTTCTAGAAGTTCTTTTATTCTTAAAAAATGTTCCTTTGTAATTATTCTGGAATATTTTAAATTATCCATATCTTTTTTTAAAGCACCATAATACTGAATAATATATTTAACCACAAGTTCAATAAATGCTTCTTCTTTATTTTGTGGAATCAGCAAATAATCAGGAGCTACACATATTTGACCTGCATTTAAGCACTTGCCCCAGGCTATCCTCCTGGCAGCTTCATCCAAATTAGCAGAGGGATGAATTATCACGGGAGATTTTCCTCCAAGTTCCAAGGTAACAGTGGCAAGGTTCCTGGCTGCAGCTTCCATAACTATCTTTCCTACAGCAGGACTTCCAGTAAAAAATATATTTTCAAAAGGCTTTTCCAGAAGCATTTTAGAAATTCTATAGTCTCCTTGAAATGCAGCTACTTCATCCTCTTCAAATATAGAGGAAACCATTTTTTCTATACATTTCCCTGTAAAAGGTGTATACTCTGAGGGCTTTAATATTACACAATTTCCTGCTGCAATAGCAGAGACAAGTGGAGATATTGCCAGTTGAAAGGGAAAGTTCCAGGGAGAAATTATAAGAGAAACTCCTTTTGATTCATACTTTATTTTACATACAGCTCCAAAATATACAATAGGTGTTTTTACTTTTTTATCCTTCATCCATTTATGTAAATTTTTTATAGCACATCCAATCTCCCATAGAACAGGATAAATTTCTGTTAGAAGTACTTCTTCTTCTGGTTTTTTAAAATCATCATAAAGTGCTTTTCCAATCTCATCTATATGATTTATTATATATCTTTTTAGCATTTTCAATTTTTTAATTCTATCCCTATAACTACTTCTTCTTAATTTCCATTTATTACTTACCTGTAAATCAAAAATTCTATCCATCTCTTTTTTTATTTCAATTAAATTTATACTCACTTTTATACCTCTTTAAATATTTGTAAAATTAATACCAGCTTCAATTAAAAACAGTATGTATTGCACTTAAACGAATTGTTGTGATATCATTATAACGTTAGTCAAAAAACACAATATTGCTTAAATATAGAATACTTTTAATCAGGCAGGTGAAACATAAATGAAAAAACAAGAATTAAAATCCAATATGCTTCTTTTAATAACAGCAGCCATATGGGGACTGGCTTTCGTAGCCCAAAAGGTGGGTGCAGAATATATAGGCCCCTTTGCCTTTAATGGAATTAGATTTGCACTAGGAGGCATTTCTTTAATTCCCCTTCTATTATATTTTAATAAGACTGAAAATAAAACTACAAACAACTGCCATAAAAAATACAATTTTATAATTGCAGGAATAATAACAGGATGTGTACTCTTTTTTGGAGCCTCTCTTCAACAGATAGGTCTAAATTACACCTCTGCAGGAAAAGCCGCCTTTATAACGGGATTGTACATAGTATTTGTACCTATTATAGGTATTTTTTTTAAGAAAAATATACCTTTAACTATCTGGATCAGTGTAATTATAACTGCCTTTGGTCTGTACTTTTTAAGTATAAATGAGAATTTTTCCATAGGTCGGGGGGATTTATTAGAAATTATAGGTGCATTTTTTTGGGCATCGCACATATTGCTTATTGACTACTTTATCAAAAAAATAGATGCATTAAAGTTATCTTTTGTACAAACTCTAACCTGTTCCATACTCAGCATAACAGCATCGCTGATTTTTGAAAAGACAACTATTACCAGTGTATATAGTGCCCTTATACCTATACTCTATGGTGGAATATTTTCCGTAGGAATAGCCTATACTCTGCAAATAGTAGGACAAAAGCATGCCAGGCCTTCCCATGCAGCAATAATACTGAGCATGGAATCAGTTTTTGCCACTCTTGGAGGCATGCTAATTTTAAATGAACATTTACAATTCAGAGAATATATGGGCTGTTTTTTAATGCTGTCAGGAATGCTTTTATCCCAGATTTCTAATTTCAATAATGCTAAAATTTAATTTACATTGTTCACTTCTAATTCACAGTAAACGTAAGTCAACATTAGCAGTAAGAAGTATCTGTTTATACTACGATTACTTCTAACTTGATAATGATTCAGGCCAAGATATTTTTTAGTTTCTCTAAAAAATATTTCTATTGGCCATCTGTGTTCGTATCTTTTAAGCCCCTGAAATGCTTCACCTGCTTATATTGAATATTGTATATTTATGCAAACGAATCGTTCCTATAAGAATAGTAACTACTTTAGCATATCCTTGGCAGCATTTCTCCATCTAAAATATTTAAAATTCTTGTGCCTCCAAAAGAATTTTCCATGTATACCATATGCTCTAGATCCTCAGTAAAACTCCCTATAATACTTGCATTACCACACTGTTCTAAATTATGAAGTTTATTTAATATTTCCTCAGCCATTTCACCTTTAACTACAAGTACAATTCTTCCTTCACAAGCCATGTACAACGGATCCAATCCTAACATTTCATTTACAGCATATACCTCTCTTTCAATAGGTATACTTTCTTCCATAAGCTTTACACTTAAACCGGCTCTATTTGAAATTTCATTTAATATTGTACTAAGGCCTCCTCTTGTAGGGTCTTTCATTATTTTTATGAAAGGATAGTATTTTTTTAATATGCTTATAATTTCATAAACCGGTGCACAATCACTTCTAATATTGCTTTTTATATCTATATTATACCTTTCAAGGGCTATAGTAGTACCATGTTCTCCTATATTCCCACTTACAATTATCTTATCACCAGCTTCAATATTCTTCATTTTATAATTATTTTCAATAATACCTACCCCAGAAGTATTTATAAATAATCCATCTACACATCCTTTTTCAACAACTTTAGTATCTCCAGTTACAATCTTAACATTTGAGTATTCACATTGAAGGGCCATTTCTTTAACTATTAAATCAAGGCTTTCAATTGAAAAACCTTCTTCTATTATAAATCCTGTACTTAAATATAAAGGTTTTGCCCCTGATACGGCTAAATCATTTACAGTACCACAAACTGCAAGCTTACCAATATTCCCTCCTGAAAAAAATAGAGGTTTTACAACAAAAGAATCTGTAGTAAATGCCATTTTACCCTGACTTATAGAAAATACAGCTGAGTCTATTCCATTATCTAAAATACTGTTCTTAAAATATTTATAAAAAATATTTTGGATCAATTCGCCAGTATATTTTCCACCATCACCATGAACTAATTTAATAGTTTCCCCCATCATCTCTTACCTCCATATTTATAATAAATAGAACAGGAACCTTCTGAAGACACCATACAGGGTCCAATAGGAGATTCTGGAATACATTCTCTGCCAAAAAAACTGCAATCATAGGGAACTTTCTTTCCTAATATAATTTCACCACATACACAATTATTTTTATTTTTTTCTTCTATTACCAATTCAAATTTATTTAAAGCATCAAATTCTTCATATTTTCTATTTAAATACAAACCAGACTTTTCAATTCTACCAATGCCTCTCCATATACATTCACTTTTAAAAAAACATTCTTTAATAATTCCCATGGCAAGTAAATTTCCATTTGGTGTTACACAAGTTCTATATAAATTTTTAAACTTTTTTTCCAATCTATGATTTTGTTTGATTAAAAAATATATTGAAGATATAATATCTAAACTCTCAAAACCAGATACTACAGAGGCAATATTATAATTTTCCTTAATAAATTTAAAATAATCAGCACCTGTTATAACTGCCACATGCCCTGGACATATAATTCCTTGAATTTTACAATTTCTATCGCTTAATATTTTGTGTAAAACTGGCTTTATAACCTTTAAACTACTGAAAATAGAAAAATTATTAATATTATTTTCTTTTGCCCTTTTTACAGTGAGTCCAATTAATGGAGCGGTAGTTTCAAAACCAACTGCCAGGAAAACTACCTCAAAGTTTTTATTTTTCTCTGCAATTTTAAGTGCATCTAAAGGAGAATATACTATATTAATTTTTTTCCCTTTTTCTCTTTGTTTTATTAAATTTTCTTCTGTTCCCCTAACTTTCATCAAATCTCCAAAAGTTGCTAATATAATATTTTCTCTTTCTAAAAGTTTGATAGCTGCATCTATATACCCTTCCGGTGTGACACAAACCGGGCACCCTGGTCCCGATACTAAATTTACATCAGGATAAAGCACTTCTCTTATACCCATTTTTGCTATACTTTGAGTATGTGTACCACATATCTCCATTATGTTAAAGCGTTCTATACCACTATTTTTAATTTTATCAATTAAATTAATTATAATATTATTTTTATTCATTTTGTATTTCCATTTCAAATATTTTTTGCAAATAATCAAAATATCCCCTATCGATCTTCTCTATTCCAAAGCCTGCATGTATTAGAATATAATCTTTTATTTTAGGATTTTCTATAAGTTCGATGTCCACATTTTTTTCTATCCCCATAATATCCACTTTAGCTAAATTTCCATGAATAGATTTTATTATGCCTGGAACCGCAAGACACATTTTACGTCCCCTCTTTCTTTATAATTTCATCTGCAATTACAATTTGTCCAAATGAAATTCCACCATCATTTATAGGTGTTTTAGAATTAAAAAAAACTTCTAATCCTGCTTTTTTAAGTTCATTGTAAATGGATTTAAGTAAATGTTCATTTTCAAACACTCCTCCACTTAAAACCACTTTATATATTTTATATAGTTTTGATAACTTAAATACTAAATCACAGGTGAGTTTTGAAATTGTATTATGAAATTTAGAAGATATTGTACTTTTTTTAACTTTATTATTTATATCAACCAGTACTCCATAAATAATATCTTTAATTCCTATTAAAAAAACGTTGTCCTCATTTCTTATTTTATAGTTATAACATTCATGTACATTCTCATCAATTATATTTTCCAGGGCTATAGCAGCTTCCCCATTATATGTAACTGAAGTCATAAGACCTATCAACGCTGAAATACAATCAAAAAACCGTCCAACACTAGAAGACTTATAACAATTTAGTGATGTTTTTAAAGCTTTAACAATTACATCTAATTTATCCCTATCTACGTCACCTATAAATTCATTTATAGAATATCCAAAAAAATATAAGTAGCTTACAGCACATCTCCAGGGCTGTTTTATAGATGTATCTCCCCCTTGTATATTTACATATTCAAAATGTCCTACCCTGTTAAAATTATATCCCGATGCAATAAGAAACTCCCCTCCCCATATATTTCCATCAATTCCAAAGCCTGTTCCATCATATATAACTCCAATAACTTTACCTTCAATATTATGTTCTGCCATACAGCTTGCCATATGGGCATAATGATGTTGTACTTTTATTATTTTTCGGTCTTTACTATTTCCATACTTGCTTGAAATATAAAATGGATGCATATCTTCTGCCCATACTTTAGGACTTATATCTAGCAATTCACATAAATGATTCAACACATATTCATAATTTTTATAACAATTAAAGTTCTGTAAATTACCCATATACTGACTGGTATATACGTAACCATTTTTAGAAAGCGATATACTGTTTTTTTCTTCAGGACCTAAAGCAATAATATTATCTCTAACCTTAATATTTTCTGTTGATGGAGCATACCCCCTTCCACTCCTTATAACACATTCCTCACCATTAAATACTTTAACAACAGGATCATCAATTGGAATGTAAATTTCTCTATCATGCATTAAGAAATAATCGACCACATTTTTAAGACTTTTAACTGCACTATTATTTTTATATTCAATTGGAGATCCGCTTATATTACCACTTGTCATTATAAGTAGATCTAATTCTTTTTCTAATATTAAGTAATGCATAGGGGTATAAGGAAGCATAACACCAAGCTTTCTTTGGCCTGGTGCAATATTATCTGGAAGGTCTATATTAAATTTTTTTTTCAACAGTACAATTGGCTTTTTTCTGCTAGTTAAAATCTGTTCTTCTTTTTTATTTAATTTACAGAATTTTTTTACAGTATGAATTTCTTTCATCATAATTGCCAATGGTTTATTAGGCCTTTTTTTTCTATTTCTAAGTTCACTTATGGCCTTTTCATCTCTGCCATTACATACTAAATGAAAGCCGCCAATTCCTTTTATTGCAACTATTTTTCCTGATTTTATAAGTTCAATAGTTTTATCAATTACATCTCCACATTTTTCAATTTGGTTATTACTATTTATAAGCACTAATGAAGGTCCACATTTTCTGCAGCAATTAGTTTCTGAATGAAATCTTCTATCCAGAGGATTAGTATATTCATCTTCACAACTACCACACATACCAAAAGACTCCATGGTAGTATTTTTTCTATCATAAGGCAATACTTTTATTATGGAATATCTTGGACCACACTTAGTACAACTTGTGAAAGCATACCTATATCGCTTTCCTGTATGGTCCATTATGTCCCGGGCACAATCTTCACAAGTACCTATATCCGGCAGCATAAACTTTACAGTATCAATTTCATTAGAACTTTCTCTAATATTAAAACCATCATAATATAAATATTCCAGAGTTCTACATTTCACTGAATTTATAATAACTGGAGATGGAGGATTTTTAATTACTTTAAGTATAAACTTTTTAATATTATCTAAAGTTCCAGTTATATCAATAGTAACACAACCACTAGAATTATTTACCCAACCATAAATTTCATATTCCTTAGCTGTATTATATATAAATGGTCTAAAACCAACTCCCTGTACTACACCATATATATTTACCAAATACCTTTTTTTATAGCTATTTTTCTGATCATTATTCAGTGGAGTCACCTTCTATATTCTTAATGATGGCAGTTTGCTCTGGTAAATTTTCAATTTCAATACGTATTTCTGTGAAGATATCTATTAAACTTTCATTATAGTTTTGAAGATATTCAGTTAGATTATTATTATTTATATGGCTATCTTTATTTACAATAATAGACATTTTATTTATCTTTGAAATTTTTCCCTCTCTACAGATTTTATTTAAACTCTGTGATATTTTACTTAACAATATAGTATCATGCATAAAAAACCATCTCCCAAATTATTTTTTTATGACCCCTACTTTAGGTAAATTTTCTAATATTTTTATATTTTCCTTATGACATGCATTAAATTCACTTGTCAAGTCTTTTCCTGCATATAGGCCAAAATGGGTTCCTCCGCCCCAGGATGGAACTAAACTTAAATCATATACCACACCATTAATAGCTGCATATGCAGGGCTTCCATTGGCACCATTATATTTTGATAATTCCTCAAGAGTAAATTGCCTTTTATTTTGTCTAAATTTCCTGCTGTTAAAGGCTGTATTTACTAATTCATTTAATTTTTCTGCTTCATTTTTTATTAGACCACCGTAATAATTTTTAATATATGGACAACTTACTGCAATCATACAAAATGCATAGTACTTAATTCTTTTGTTAATGCCATATAACTTTTGAATAGTATGAGAATCCAATTATCTATCCTCCTAAATTTCACAGGGTAACCTAGATATGATTTCTTTAAAAACATTCTTTGAAATTATATTAATATTTTCTTGAATCTCTTTGCTGAGACCAAATTTGAAACTAACCTTGCCTACTTCAATACCTATAATATATCCATTAACAGTTTTATAATATGATTTTATTAAATCTATTACATTGTAACTATGCTGTGTACAATATTTTTTCCTATACTGATATTTAGCCAGCGAATTTATTGTTAACTCTCCTGGATTTTTACCATAGTAGGCTGCATCTATAAAAAATATAAAATCCTCCTCTTCTATCAAAGAAATACAGTATTCAAAATCTGTTTCTCCAATTATAACTTCTATATTATTTTTCGTAAGATTTTGTGTTATTTTTTCTAAAACTACAATGGCAACGCCATCATCTTCCATTAAAATATTTCCGATTGCCATAACTTTTACTTTCATACCAGCACCTTTAAATAAGCAAGTTCACATTTATTGCTTATTAAATGGGTTGCACAAGAAACACAAGGATCAAAAGATCTTAAAATCCTTCCCACTTCTATAGGTTCTTTTATATTTCTTATTTTAGTTCCAACCAATGCTTTTTCTCCAATTCCAAATTTTCCATTTTTATCTTTAGGACTCATATTCCAAACTGTTGGAGTTATGATATTGTAGTACTTTATAAGTTTATTTTCTATCTTAACCCAGTGTCCTAGCGCTCCTCTTGTAGTATCAATTAGCCCTGCACCAAAACTTTCATTTGGAATACTATATACCTTCTGATTATTGGGAAGTAGTTTGATTCGTTTTGATAAACCTTCCATAATTTTTATTATCTTTTTGGCTTCCAGCACCCTTGCAACATTTCTATCCATACACGAACTACCCCCATTATATTCACCTGCAAGTATTAATCTGGCCAAAGGCCCAACTTCCATAGAATATCCACCATAATTAGGTGATTTTATAAAACTGTAACCTTCTTTCTTATCTAGATCAATTTCATCAATATTGTTTTCTACTGGATTTTCATTCTGCTTATTACTAACATACCAACTGTAAAGTATGTTTTCTGTAATTTTACTACTATCAAAGTTTTGCTTTTTTCCATTAATTAGTACACCTGGTTTTACATAACTTATTTCAGGATCAACATAATGATCGAAAACACCATAACTCATAAAATTATTATACGTTTTCCCCATTTTAAAATAATCAAAATAATATTTAGAAATTATTTTGATATCCTCCATCATAATATTACTAATAAATTCTTTTAATTTAGCTATTATAGATTGAACTTTTACTAACTTGTATGAATCTATATTTACCGTAACTCCGCCAACAAAAATACCATGGGAATGAGGTGCTTTACCACCTAACACAGCTAAACCTTCATGGGCTAATCTACTGTATTTTATGCTCTCAATATAGTGATCACTTAATTTTTTATTCTCAGCTTCTGAAAGTCTGTAATCGCTGTATTGCTCTGAATATAAGGGACTTATATCTGGCATCCTTACATAACTTGGCATAGTCAAATTATAAAATTGTCTCAAATGATTTTGTATGAATTCAAAACCATGCATTAAATCTCGTACATACATATCATTTACACTTACATTAACTTTTAACGCATCCTCTAGTGCCAGTGTAGAAGCCATAGCATGTGCCGTAGAACATATGCCGCAAATTCTTTCAGTAAAATATATAGCATCTAAGGGCTGCCTACTTTTTAGCATCTTTTCAAAACCTCTAAATAGGAGCCCACTAGTTTCTGCATCAATAATTATATTTTGTTCAACTTCCACTTTAGTTTCTAAAAAACCACTAATTCTTGTTATAGGATCAATTGTAATAGTTTTTTTCATAGACTCCCCCTAATATCTCACAAAAGGTTCCATTCCATCTGGAAATCTTGAATTTGCACACCCAATACATGTAGTGTTATCTTCAATGGGCCAATTTACATATGCATTCCATTTTCTTCTTGGACAATCTGTTTTAGTTACAGGCCCCCTGCATCCTAGCTTAAACATGCATCCTTCTTCCCCAAATTTTTTTGCAAAAATTCCCCTGTCAAAATAACCTCTCCTTGTACATGTGTCATGAATAGTCACTCCATAAAATAAAATTGGCCTTCCTTCACTATCTAATTCCGGTTTCCCAAAGGCCGCTAAATGTGCAATAGTACCCACAACCCAATCCGGGTGACAGGGACACCCGGGTAATTTTATAACTTCTTTACCGTTTAATACATCAGATACACTTTTACTCAAAGATGGATTAGGCTTTGCAGCAGAAATACCCCCATGGGATGCACAGGTTCCTACTGCTAAAACATATTTAGCTTTTTTACCTGCCATTTTTACTGCTTCTAAAGCTGTGATAGATTTTCCTCTATAATGGGCTATTATATTATACAAACCATTTTGTTTAGTAGATACTGCTCCATCTACTAGTAATATAAATTCCGTATTTAAAGTATCTAAAAAAGTTTTAAAAGCAAATTCTCCCTCTGAAGTCATCAGTGTATTATTATAGGTTAGATTAATTAATTCATTTAATATATAATTGAGTCCTGGATTTACACTATTTAAAAAAGAAATAATGTTTCCCGAACAGCCTGTAACCTCGAGCCATATGGAATTCAACTTTTTTACCCGTCTATTTTTAATTAAGTACATTGCTTCCTTAGCCAACCTTTTTGCACTAAGTTCTTTTTCTAAATTCATTGGACAGTTATTTCCATTTTCCATAAGTAAAATCGCTCCTGTGATAATAATATATTTAAATAGTAAAATATATTCCAATTTATTTTAATTTATTCTTTTATCCATTTAAATCAAATTTACTTTTTTCAAGAGTTCAATATTTATTAGTAATTTATCTGTTGGTATATCAGCCGCAATACGGTGATCTTCTCCAAATACTATAGCTCTTTTAGATATTTCCTGCACTAACTCTAAATTATGTGTTGAAGTTATTAGTGTTTTTCCTGCTTTGTTTAATTTAATTAAAAGCTTTGTAAGCCCTCTTTGGATTTTTGGATCAAGGCCATTCATAGGTTCATCTAAAACAAGGACTTCAGGATTTAAAGCCAGAACGCAGGCAATGGAAACTTTTCGTTTTTCTCCATAACTTAAGTGGTATGGTTGTCTGTACTTGAAATCAATGATATTTAACAAGGTCAAACAATCATTAACTCTTTTATTCACATCATTATCATTCATACCCATCTGTCTTGGACCAAATGCAATCTCATCATAAACATCTGCACAGAATAATTGAGTGTCTGGGTTTTGAAATACAAAACCTATTTTCTGGTGAAACAGTTTTGTGAACTTTATATTTTGAAGTCTTTTATTTGTTATTTCTTTATTATTAAATTTATAACTCCCCCTATCAGGTGAAATAATGCCATTAATTATCTTCAATAATGTAGATTTGCCACTGCCATTAGCTCCTAACAATACCACACTCTCACCCTTTTTTATATGGATATTTATGTCCTTTAACGCATTATTACCCGGATATGAATAATACACATTAGTTATATCAATCATTTTAAACCCTCTCCATATATAAAAATAATCATTATCCCAAAGTTAATTATTATATATATAAAGTCTACAATAGAGAATTTAAGTCTATTATTAGTAATGTAATACTCTCCAGTAAAACATCTACATTCCATGGCAAAGTACATATCCTCAGCCATTTCTTTAGACTTTATAAACATTATGCCAATAATTCCCGAAAGTGATATATATTTATATTTATTTTTACCAACTGATCTAAGCTTTAGAGAATACATCATATTTAGCGAAAATTCACCCATTATAAATATATATTTTATCGTAATATCCATAACAAAAATAAAAACGTTTGGTACAAAGAATCTTTTTAATGTACTGGTTATGGAATCCCATCCTGCAGAGCAAGAAAGTATATTCACAGCTGTTACTGTTGCAAAAACCTTAGATGTAATCATAACACTACTAAAACTATTACCACAAAATGCTGCCGGAAGAAGTATACCAAAAGTAAAAATACATATTATAAAACTTATTTTAAAAATTTTTATGATTTCCTCACTTTTCATAATACTTAAAATTACAAGTAGATATATATTAATAATAATTATAAATGTAAAATTATTTGTAATTGAAATCATTAATATGAGCATAAATGTAAATGTAATTTTAAAATCTGTATTTATCTTAAATTTATTTTGTTTATACTCACTTTGAGTTTTTATCATTGAAATGATACCTAACAGAGACAGGATACTTTTAGTAATAAAAGTATCCTTGTCTAATTGAGGAATATAATTTTCGTCCTTTAATAACCATTCAGGCATACCTAACATTTCTCCTTACTACTAACCAGTAATATTCCTAGTTTTATTTTTCTTTAAACTACTAATAATTTTAAATAGAATCAGTGAAATTGCAACTCCTGCAGTTGCCGATAAAATATACCCTGCTCCATCTGGTAATCCTTTAATTGCATAATCTGGTATAATAGCGTTAAAACTAAATCCATTTCTCATTCCTTCAGGAATATAGCCTAATGTTTTTCCGCCAGCTGCTACAAGCTTTATTTCATCAAGTCCCCATTCACCCCATGCTGTTCCAGTTGCTAGGAGTCCTATAGGACTCAAACAAATTAGTGCTACAATTAAACCATAGATAGCTTTTGTCTTTTGTTTTGCTCCTTCATATATGGTACCTGGTGAAACCTTCTTTATAAATGAAAATATGGCCACCGTAAATATGACCTCAACTACACCTGCAATAATAAGATGAGGGATAGTCATTGCGGGAATTGATACCCACAAAGGATATGGACTATATAATGGCTGTCCAGCAGCATTTTTAAATAATAAAGGTTGAACACCAAATTCTATTGCTGCTGCAAAAGCTGCAAAATTAATTCCTAAATATGATCCCAATACTATTCCTATATATTCACCCTTTTCCGAATTAGATCTATCTTTCACAAACTTATAGATAAAATATCCAAGGAAAGGTAATATAAATGCCATATTAAAACAGTTAGCTCCAAAGGACAATATTCCACCGTCTCCAAAAAATAACGCCTGAATAAGTAAAGCAACAGTAATAGAAATACATGCTGAAAATGGTCCTAAAAGAATAGCTAATAATGTTCCACCTACAGCGTGTCCCGTTGTACCTCCTGGCAGAGGTACATTAAACATCATCATAAGAAAAGAAAATGAAGCTCCTATTCCAAGCAATGGCATTTTAACCTTTGATACTTCGTTTTTTACCTTTTTTACTGATATAGTCCACACCGGAACCATAGCAACTGCCATAACCACACAGGTTGATGGACTTAAATAATTATCTGGAATATGCATGTTTTCAAAACACCCCCTTGACTAAAATAAAGTTCATAAAATTTTATTTTTTACAACACTCTTAAAGGATTTATTTAAATTTTTATTCCAATTACCTATAAAATATTCTTTATTTTTAAGAATTTCTTTATTTCACAGTACCCAAGCCCCCAAATATATTTATTTCTTAGAATTTTACTTATTTTCCCTCACAGATAAAAAATTTCACTGAAAAAGAGAATCTATATTTTAAGATTCTCTTTTTATAACCTCTATTTAATTAAAGAACATACATCATTTGCAAACTGTACCGGATCATCTACAGAAAGACCCTCAATTAATAATGCCTGATTATAAAGTACATTGGAGAGCATTTTCAATTTGTCCTTATCCTCTGTAAATGCCTGTTTAACAGCATTAAACATTTCATGGTTTGTATTTATCTCAAGAATTTTATCCGCTTTAATATTCTGATTTTCCGGCATCATATTAAGTACTTTTTCCATTTCAATAGAAAGTTCTCCGCTGCTTGCAAGACAAACAGGATGGGTCTTTAAACGTTTGGATGCCTTTACTTCCTTTACCTTATCCTTCAAAACTTCCTTCATAAAATCAAATAATTCTTTATTATCTTCTGTTTCCTTGTCACTTTCTTTATTGTCTGATTCAAATCCCAAATCTTTGCTGGATACGGATTTAAATTCCTTTTCGTTGTATTTTACAAGCATTTTAATGGCAAATTCATCTACATCATCAGTAAAATATAATATTTCAAAACCTTTATCTTTAACTAGTTCAGTTTGAGGCAGTTTATCAATTTTTTCTACACTCTCTCCTGATGCATAATATATGAACTTCTGATCATCTTTCATACGGGATATGTATTCATCAAGACTTACAAGCTTTTTCTCTGTGGAAGAATAGAACATAATAAGTTCTTTAAGTACATCTTTATTCATTCCAAAATCAGAATACACACCATATTTGAGCTGTCTGCCAAAATTTTTATAAAACTCATTATACTTTTCCCTGTCATTTTTCAGCATAAGTAAAAGTTCACTTTTAATCTTTTCTTTTATCTTTTTGGCAATAAATTTAAGTTGTCTGTCGTGCTGTAAAAGTTCTCTTGAAATATTAAGAGAAAGATCCGCAGAATCCACAAGTCCCTGTACAAAGCCAAAATAATCTGGCAATAAATCAGCACACTTTTCCATTATAAGCACACCATTTGAATAAAGCTCAAGTCCCTTTTGAAATTCCTTTGTATAAAAATCATAAGGCGCTCTTGCAGGGATAAAAAGTAAAGTATTATAACTTGTTATTCCTTCTACACTGGCATGAATTGTTTTAAGAGGTTTTTCATAGCCAAAGTGTTTATCCATATAAAATTGCTCATAATCCTCGGGTTTTAATTCATTCTTATTTTTTCTCCAGATAGGTACCATACTATTTAAAGTTTCATCTTCAAAATAGTCTTCATAATCCTTGTCACTACCTTCTTTTAACTTACTCTTTTTTACCATCATCTTAATAGGATATTTTATAAAATCAGAATATTTTTTTATTAAGGATCTTATTTTATATTCATCTAAAAATTCACCATACTTTTCATCTTCTGTATCCTGTTTGATTTTTAATATAACTTCAGTTCCCACTTCTTCTTTTTCACAGCTTTCAATGGTATATCCTTCTACTCCTTTTGATTCCCACTTATAGGCCTTATCTGAATTAAGTGCCCGGCTTTTTACGGTAACTAAATCAGATACCATAAAAGCAGAATAAAAGCCAACTCCAAATTGACCTATAATATCTACCCCTTCTTTTAACTCATTTTCATTTTTAAAGGCAAAGGAACCGCTCTTTGCAATAGTACCCAGATTATTTTCCAGTTCTTCTTCAGTCATACCTATGCCTGTGTCAAAGATTGTAAGGGTTCTATTTTTTTCATCTGCAGTAATTCTGATATAAAAATCTTCTTTGTTGAAAGTAACATTTTTATCAACAAGGGAACGGTAATAACTTTTATCAATTGCATCACTGGCATTTGATATAAGTTCCCTTAAAAATATCTCTTTATTGGTATAGATAGAGTTAATAACCAAATCAAGCAGCCTCTTTGATTCTGCTTTAAACTGTTTTGTAGTCATTTTATCATTTCCTTTCTTTAATATGTAAAATGTATCACCTGAAATTTTAATAACATATAGAGCACATAAAATCTATGTAACTAATATCGCATTTTTCAATACACCTCATTATTACATAGATACTTTTTATAAATTTCATATGACCTTGTTTAAAGGTGTTTAGTATTTTCTGTTAGCACTCAAAACACTTGAGTGCTAATTTTATTTTAGCAATTATTTCTCCTTTGTCAATACATTTTCAAATTAAATTTTCCTCTAAATCTATTTTAACTATTATATTTTCCACATTTTTTATCTTTTTCTCTGGTAAACTTAATAAGAATTCAATGAAATAATTTTGCCATTCTGATTCCATATTATCCCTATATTTAATTAATTCTTCATAGGATAAATTCAGAGAATTACAGTTTAAATCATCATAAAACACTGTTTTGCCAAGTACAGCTAGGGACATATCATTAAGCGTGCTAAATACTTCTATATATTCACTGCCAAATAGACACTCAGAATCCAAAAGATCCATATAATCTTCAAAGGATTTTAAATTTGAAGCTATAATATTAATTTTATCCTTAACGTACCTGCATTCCATTACTTCCTCTACAATAGAGGTAAACTCATAATCATTCATTTTGCTGCCTTTTGTAAATACAATTTTATCTTCTCTGGATTTTTCATTTTCTATAATGATCATATTTGACAGATTTCCATTATTATAAGCATTTAAAAATCGTATTATAAATGGATTTTCATACATTTTTATATAATCTATAAGCTTTTTATCTCTAATATTGAATTTAACAATTATCCCTTTAAAGATTTCCTTTAAGATACTTTTTAATTCCTCTCCATTTTTCTCAAATAAACTTCTTTTTATCATTTCCCTGTCATGTGGTGAAATTTCAAGAGTAATTTCATTGTTTCCACACAAAAGCACAAAAATAGATTGCTCCAAAAGCACCTGAAATACATTAATTGGAGACTTTATAATATCGATTCTATATTTTCTACCATAATCTCTGAGTATTTTTCTAATGGAAGATTGTTTAAAAAAATCACAAAAATCAGTTTCCATTTTTAATTTTTCAATATACTGTTTTATATAGAAAATCCCTGTTAAACTCATATTGTCAAATGTAAGTGGGTAATCAATGCTGCAGGGTATGTCATAGGCGCCAAAGACCTCATCATAATTATTAAAAAAATCCTCTAGATTATCTATTGTGTCATTATAAACCTCTAGAGGAATATTAAGTTTATTTTCTTTTATATTTTTATAAATCTTCCGGCACTCTTCAGTGTATTTTTTAACAATTTCAACACCTTTTTTGTATATGAAATCAACATCTTCTTCGTAAATTAAATCAGAACATCTCTCTTGTTTTCCATAACACTGCATATAGGCATTTATGGAATAGTATATAGAACTTAGGATATTAAAGGCATTATCCTCTTTTACAGAACTGCTTTTTCCTTTTGTATATCTTATAATTAATTCTTTAAAAATTAAAAGAACACCTGATTCCATACTCTTAGGCAAAGTCTTCAATACTTATTTCCCCCTTAATCTTCATCCTCTATACTGATAAGTTCCCTACCGCTTCTAAAATTATTTAAAATTCTTTCAATACCCTTTCCTTTCATAAGTTCTGTGGAACCATTATAAACCTTGTTAAAAAGAAACATTATGACTTTAAATATTTCTTCATCTCCCAGAAAATCTGATGTGTGATTTTTTATATAATGGAATATTTCATATACATCATTAATACTTTCAATCAGATTGTATTTATTTATATAAGGAGAATATGCAAGCTCTGTTACAATATTTTTTAAAATATTCATGTTAAGTTCCAATCTGCCCTGTGCTTTTAAAGTAATATTTCTCATTTCTATAATATCTCTTACATCTTCCTCTTTAAGAAAAAGATTTCGCTCTTTAAGATGCTCATTTAACTTTAAAAGTTCAGTGGTTCCCTTTGATTTTTGAATATCATTAATAGAATTAAATATTTCAGGTAAATTCATAATCATCACTCCCTTAAAATTCAAAAAAAAACACTTGACATATTATTTATAATATGATATGATTGTTATATGATATACTTGTGTTTTTTATATATTTTATTATACCATATTAAAATATAAGTTCAACATAATAACAGTTCATTTTACTGTTTTTTGTTTTTTTACATATTAAAATTAAAGGAGGTTGTATCCTCCTTATATAACCTCCCAGGGATTTTCTTTTCCTTCCATAAATAAGGTACAACTTAAAATAGAGTTTTCTACCATGTCACTTACAGATTGATCCGTATAAAAAGCGGTATGTGGAGTAATAATTACATTAGGATAGGATTTTAAAATTGCCAACTGTCTATTATTTAATATTTCACACTTTAGATCATTGTAATACAAATCTGATTCCTGTTCGATAACATCTAAAGCTGCTCCTGCAATTTTTCCCCTTTCAATACCTTCTATTAAATCCTCTGTATTAATAAGGGAGCCTCTGGCTGTATTAACAATAAATACCCCTTCCTTCATCATATCTATAGAATCTTTATCAATAATGTGATAATTATTTTTCCTGGCAGGAATATGTAATGTAATGATATGGCTGTCTTTTAAAAGTTTTTCCAAGGATACATATTCAGCATATTTTTTCACATCTTCATCTTCATGAGAACTATAAGCTATTATTTTACATCCAAATCCACTTAAATTTTTAATTACCCTCTGTCCAATTTTCCCTGTGCCAATAACACCTACTGTTAAATTATGAAGTTCTCTGCCCTGTACACCTTTTAAGGAATAATCCTGAACACTTGCACATTGCATAATAGCTTTCATCTTCCGTATTGTCATCAAAATTACCATAACTGTGTGATCCGCTACACTACTTGGAGAATAAGTTACATTTCCTATATGCATGTTCAACTGTATGGCTTTTTCAATATCTATATGGTCATATCCAATAGTTCTTGTAGATATAAAATTTACTCCCATTTCATGAAATTTTTCTACAAGTTCTCCTGAAACAGGAGTAGTAACTATACTTATACATTGGAACCCTCTGGCTAGTTCTGCATTCTCCATACAGGGAGCATCATCACACAATACCACTTCCACATTATATTTTTTTCCAAATTCTTGAAAATACATTTTTTCATCAGCCCTATAACTATAAGCTAGTATTTTCATTTTCTTCCCCCCCTTATTTACAATTCACAGTACAGAATTTACAATTCACGATGCACTATTTACAATTTATAATTATATCATATTGTACTTGTTTCATCTTTGTTTTATTCCATTTATCAATAAATCACAATATTCTTCTGTAAT
>ENA-UOOR01001235-UOOR01001235.1-fermentation-metagenome-genome-assembly--contig:-NODE-1235-length-31316-cov-30.340008_pt1 | contig 31316 bp, 19 predicted proteins | sample MGYA00245780_ERZ724029 | MGnify/ENA primary metagenome ERZ724029 (study PRJEB28704, sample SAMN03018315) | fermentation metagenome | biome: anthropogenic terrestrial biome; feature: soil... | reverse complement strand
GAATCATAGAAGTTGCTGCCGTAGCGCCTGCATCCATTCAAATTGGAAATCCAAGTTATAATGTAGATAGAATGTTGGAGCTTATAGGTGATATTAATATAAAGAATAGTACTGGTGAGAGACAGACAAGAATCGCAGTATTTCCGGAGCTTTGCATTACGGGATATAGCTGCGGAGACTTATTTAATCATTCCATCCTAATTAATAAAGCAATGAATGAATTGATGAGATTTGTTGAAAAATCCAATCATGAATTTAATCCGATTATGTTCGTGGGAATTCCCTTACGAAAAGATAATCAATTATTTAACTGTGCAGCTGTCATTCATAAGGGTAAGCTTCTTGGTATTGTACCAAAAACCTATATCCCGAACTATGGCGTTTTTTATGAAGCAAGAAATTTTAAATCCTCCTTGGATCGAATAAACGATGAAATTGCGATAAATGGTGTTCGGTATCCGTTTACCCCCAATTTACTCATTGAAGATGAAGCATCCGGAGTGGTTATCGGTACGGATATCTGCGAGGATCTGTGGGCCCCTGTTCCCCCATCCTCGTACCATTGCTTACATGGTGCGAATATCATAGTAAATCTTTCTGCAAGCAATGAAACCATTGGAAAATCGGATTATCGAAGAAATATGATAAGGATGCACTCCGCAAAGTGTATATGCGGTTATATCTATGCTTCTGCAACATCGGATGAATCTACAACAGATAACGCATTTTCAGGACATTGCATTATAGCAGAAAATGGTTATGTAATATCGGAAACAAAATTCTTTGATAACAAAGAGATAACATATGGTGAAATTGATATTGAAAAATGCATCAATGACAGGACAAGGAACAGTTCCTTTATGATTATCCGTGAAAAACAGGAATATAGATATATTACAACGAAAACATTTGACTGTTTGACTGATAGGTTTAAATCAAACAAGGAATTATCCCTCTTACCCTTTGTTCCGCAAAATATGGACAGCCGTTCTGAGGAAATCATAAACATCCAGGTCACAGGATTGGCTCAAAGACTGAAAAAAATACATTGTGACAAGGCAGTCATTGGGATATCGGGAGGCCTCGATTCTACCCTGGCGTTAATGGTAACGGTAGAGGCATTTAAATTGAACCAATACGATAGGAAAGGCATCATAGGAGTTACCATGCCCGGCTTTGGTACAACAAGCAGAACCTTAGATAATTCAAAGAAGCTGATGGAGGCTTTGAATGTCACAACATTCGAAATACCAATCCGGGACGCCTGCATTCAGCATTATAAGGATATTCAACACGATATCAATGTGCATGATGTAACCTATGAAAATGTGCAGGCAAGAGAGAGAACGCAGATTCTTATGGATATGGCGAATAAATATAATGGAATTGTTGTCGGAACAGGAGATTTATCTGAGCTGGCTCTGGGATGGTGTACTTATAACGGAGATCAAATGAGCATGTACGGGGTAAATGCATCGATTCCTAAGACACTTGTAAGAGGCATAGTAAAATCCTATGCAAAGAAGCAGGAAGATGCGATTAAAGAGACGCTTCTTGATATCTGTGATACGCCGATAAGCCCGGAATTATTACCTCCGAATCCGGACGGTACGATTGCTCAGAAAACGGAGGAAGTGATCGGCTCATATGCGGTACATGACTTTGTTCTATATTACATGCTGCGGTATGGATTTGGACCGAAAAAAATCTTTGAATTGTATGTTAATTCATTGGAGCTGCAGACGGTTCGAGAGGGCGGAAATCCCGAAAAAATAGATAAGCAAAGAATTGGTAAAGATATGAAAACTTTCTACAAACGATTTTTTACACAGCAGTTTAAACGCTCCTGTATGCCGGACGGTATTAAAGTCGGTTCGGTTTCGCTATCCCCGAGGGGAGATTGGCGTATGCCAAGTGATGCCTCGGCAGAAATATGGCTGAAAGAGCTTGCCATGATTGAAGAATAATCCTAAAAGAAACCCGGTAAGGAAAGACTAGAAAATGTTCCTTACCGGGTTTTTTCTACTTATGATTTCTGCTATACGTCGAAAAGCTGTAGTACCATTCTACCCCCTTCAGTATTCTACAACTCTGGCTTAATATTCGACATAAATAGAACTGAGAGAATTTAAGAAACAGTTTCGTAAGTTACTATAATTAATTGCTTCATTATATTTAGTAAAAAATAAACAAATACCTATGGACTAAACGACAGGTATGTTATAATATGGATATAATACAATAAATAACATATAACGTAATATTATGGCGACAAAGTTGTAAGAGGGTAAATATATGGCGAAAATATCGTTTTAGGGGTTAAATGTGGTGGAAATCCAAATGGGAATGGACATGACTGTAATGTTGCCATTAAGTTTATTCGTATGTTATACATAAAACCGTCGAATTAACATTAACCTACCGGATGGGAAACTATCCAAACATTGTAAAGAAGGTGATTCCATTGGTATTTTAGAATGCTACTAATATTAAGTGTGGACATAAACTAGCTTGATAAGAAGAGGACAGTCGAAAATGAAAAAGATTCAGCAATGATATTTACTGTTACTGTGTATGTTCTATTCTCTTCTTTAACAATGACAGTATATACAGAAGCGTTAATAGATGAAATGAGTGCGAAAGAACAGTATTTTTGACAAATTACTTCCTTTATTAGCTCGTTAACTTTTATGTAAAAGATTGTAACTAGTCCATTACCAGTGTCTCAAGGTGTTTTACAGCATTAACCCGAGTACTGCGGCATAACATACAAATGGATAGGGGTGACTCCACTGGCTGCTTGATATGTTTCTCTTAGTCGGTCTTCAAACAAAAACAGAAGGAATGGTTAAATAGTTACAATGGAAGCTTAAAAGATTCAGGTCAGGGACGATGTACATATAGTCAACGTAAGACAAAAAGTAGGATACTGTATTAAATGATCTTCGCGGATATGTAACAGAATGTATTGGTAAGAGTAGCGTTATAACAACCATTTAAATTTAAATGGGGAAGGGATGTTCATATGAAAAATAAAATAAGAATAATATGTGGCTTATTAGTGTTTACACTATTAGTAAGTACTACGTCGTGGTTTACATCAAATGCAAGCGCCGTAACTTCTGACTCAACATCATCAGATACTGTTATATTAACTACAAAAATCGGTAATGGGAAAGGCGAAATAAATTATTCCGATAGTATGCAAGGTGGTGGCGAAGGTCCTGAGGCATTTACAGTAACTGACGATGATACAATTTATATTGTTGACAATGTAAATAAAAGAGTGAACCTATATCAGGATGGCAAATTTATATATGATATTGATACTCCTTATATTGTTTACGTTAGAAGCATTGTAGTTTCTCAAGAGATGATATTCTTAATGGATTATGATGCCGGTAAGATCTATGTAATTGATATGAAAGGAAATTTAGTTCAAGATATAGCTCTTCCTGATGATATGGAGAGTTATTTAATGCAAAAATTGTATGTAAGTGAAGATGGAAATGTATGGTTGTATTATGAAAATAACTATAGTGGTAATATTAGTAAAGGAATAAACTATAGTTATCTTGTCAGTGATATGGCCAGTGGTAAAAAAACATGCCTTGAAGGCTTTACAAAGAATAAAGGTAATACCTATACTGTTGATATGGAGGGAACTAATTCTGCATCAATCAATTCAAATAGTAACATAAAATTAACCACAAATGAATTACTTGGTAACCTTCAAATTTTAGATGTCGATAATAATGACTGTTTATATGTAGATCTTTTTGAACAGATAGATACGTCAATAGTATTTGGAGAATATACTGTTAGGAAGTATTTGGGTGATAAATGTTTAGGTATTGCATCCATAGATTTAGAGAATTATTATTTTATGCCCAATAATGTTCTTGAAATCTCCGAAGACGGAGGTTTATACCAAATCAAATGCTTCGACGATAGAATTCAAGTTATAAGGAAAGATTTTGTGACTTTCGAAAATTTTAAGTCCAATATTTCCGAAATAAAAAAAGAAGCTTTAGAAGCAGATTTTATCAGTTCTTCTTCCAATGCAGTTGCTGAAACCATAAATGTTCCGAATACCGTAAATGAAACTATGGACAATGCAATAGACTGTTGCCTGTTAAAATGGACTTATACTGCTAATAATGCTAAAAATCCTGATTCAAACAATGTAACAACACCAGACTATTTAGCAATTGCATCAAAGCCGTCTGATCAAGTAGGTATTCCATATTGTTGGGGAGGTTTTGATGGCCTTGATACACATTCTTCTTCATCCTGGACTAGTTTTCTCGACGCAATGAGTAAGAATATTTTTGCAGGAAATATTAAAACAAGTTCCGGTGAATGGCAAGGAGGTACGGCTGGCTTTGATTGTTCAGGCTTTGTATCTTCTACTGCAGGCTTTACATCTAAATTAAGCACAACCAAACTTGCTTCATCAACTTATACTAAATCTATAAGTGAATCAAATAGAAGTATATATGATATGTATGTAAAGGCTGGTTCTCATGTATTGTACTATGTTGGAACTTCCACTAATGGAATAAGCTCGCGCGAAGCCACAACTTCGGGAGATGATAAAACAAAACTCTATACAAGAAGTATGACTGCTTTAAGTGGTTATTCTTTAAGACGCTTTAATGGTTGGTAAAATAAAGCTTGATTATAATGGGATCGGAGATGATTTGTAGAGACCATTTCTACAAGGAAGTGGCTAAAACGCCATATAAGTTACTAGAATTATTATCATAATTATAGGGGAGTTCTATATGCAGAAAAAAGTTTTGATCCTTTCCGTAGCTATTTCATCGATTCTCTTTTTGGTGTTATTAATTGGTTTGTTTACTGAATCAGCAAGGACAAACAAAATAAAAGAGGAAGTGGTTTATCGGAGGATAGAGGACTTTACAAATCAATATTTTACTTTTGCCGAGAAAGTTCGGATTAATACGAGCGATGGGAAGATGTCAGTCTCTACATCATTTGTTCCCGAAGTGGGTTCCTTCCCAGTTAAAGAAGATATATATCAAAGCATTGCTTATCACGCGCTACAAATAGTAACATTTTTCCCGGAAGTTAATCATTTTGATTATATCGTTTTATGGGATGACAATTCAAAACAAGAGGTTATGACTTTGGCTATTAATGAAGATGCCATAAAGCAGTTGGCTAAAATATATTATGGAGAATATATAAATCAAAATGGCGGGATTGAAACATCATTTAGAAAGGTTTTCTCTTCGATTGTGGAAACTGAAGAATCTAAATCTTGGAGGGAGAGGATAGATCCAAATTCTGATATTCCATAAAGTGCCAAGTGTTTATGAGCGGAATAGTAACATAGTTGGAATGTGGAAAAAATTTACCGTTCCTTGGAAAAAGGGACGGTAAATTTTTTGTTTAGCGCATATGCTTTTTCTACTATCATCAAACTAAAAGAGTATTACAGGTATAATATTTTCAAATATTTTAAATTCTGATTTAAGCCATTCACCCATGCGCTCGCCGCACCACTATGAAACGAAAACAGGACATTGGCACCATATTTGCAGTGAAGGGTAATTAAGCAGATCTATGAGGAAGTCTGTTTCACCGGACTAGTAATCATTAAGGAGACCGTTCAAAAAGCATTTCGGCCGTTTAGCTCCGCAAAACCGACTGTTCTGGTTCGCCATTTGTAAACAGCAGGGAGTATCTGCTCATGGGCACGTTTTCGCCAGATAATAATAAAAATGTTGGAAAAAAGAAAAATTCAAAATAGTAAGCAAAGAATAGGTAAAGATATGGAAACCTTCTATAAACGATTGTTTACACAGCAGCTTAAACGCTCCTGTATGCCGGACGGCATTAAAGTCGGTTCGGTTTCGCTATCCCCGAGGGGAGATTGGCGTATGCCAAGTGATGCTTCGGCAGAAATATGGCTGAAAGAGCTTGCTATGGTTGAAGAATAATCCTAATAAGAGACCCGGTAAGGAAAGACTAGAAAATGTTCCTTACCGGGTTTCTTTATACTTATGCTGCTATAAATCGAAAAGCCGTAGTACTTTTCTAATTCCAAGAACTTTGAATTACGATATCCAAGGTATTTAATCGTAACGGTTTTATAATGATCGTATGTTTTACAGAGGATCCATCCAATAGGATTGCTTTTATTAACATAATTCATTGCTATGTTATAGGTTGGTAAAATTAAAAAATACCGATTGGCTAGATGATAAATATGTTGTAATATGGGAATATATAATAAATTACATAGGATTCATTTATTCATAGAGTTTGTGCCTTCAAGGTATTCGCAAACTTCATGATGTAAAAAAACCGCGTAGAAATGAGGGAAAGTATGTATGAATAGTAAAGAGTATATTTATGATTACATAAAAAAGAGCGGAATATTATTACTTGGTTCTAATTCTCAGTTTGATAATCTTATGGATATCGGGGGCGATTGGGATACTATTATGGAACTAATCCAAGAGAGAAAAGTTTACTTTAGTAAAATATTTAAAGGTATGACAACTTATATTTCAGATGAAATGTATCCTTATTTTAAAATTATGAAAGATCACAAAATAACGGGTGAAAATGAAGAGAAGATATATGATTTTTTAGAGCAGCATGGAGGACAGGATACGGAATTGATAAAGACAGTATTAGGAATAAATAAAAAAACTTTTGATAATGCCATGAATAATCTGCTTAAGGGGATGCAGGTTACCGTATTAGAAAGAGGGGTTACCCTAAATAAGCAATGGAGTACTTATATCTGGGGGACCTGCGAGCAGTGGGAAAAGGAAGCAAACTTAAAACATAAAATAATAAGTACAGAGGAAGCATATCGTAAAATATATGAAAAACTTATCGGAAGATTATCAGAGAAAAAGATCAACAATCTATTGAAATAATGGAAGGTCATAGTTGTATTAAAGAGGGAATGATATTATAACGATGTTTATGTATCTATAGAAAAGTGGCGGCATGTCGCCATTTTTGGAAAGGACGTTTATACATGAATAATGAAATAACACCCATAACTCATATAGATGATCTTTATTCAGAAATATCGGAGATGATATAGGATGCTAAAAATGATGTTAAAAAAGAAAATCAATATATCAGTAATCTCATTATATTGGAACATTGGAAAAGTACTTTCAGAAGATGTACTTGATGGAATGAAGCCGGAATATGGAAAAAATGATGCCCAAACTTATTTGATACAATTCCAAGCGGTTTCTTTAACTGGCTTGCAAATAGTAGTTCTATGAAATTGTCTTTATGAATGAATCATCCGGGCTAAATTAGGATTACAAGAATAGTACTAAATTAAAACAGTGTTCAAGCCGGTAAAAAAGTGTTATTATAGTAGAAACTATGCAATGCGTGATTTTGAGGCAAAACCCGAACAGAAATGAAGACCTACCATAGCTACCCTAGGTATCGTAGTAAAGGGAGACAGAAATCTTAGAATTATTGGATTGAGACTTGTTTAAGAAAATACTGTAATGCTTATCGTTTCAGAAATAAGCATTACAGTATCAATAGAAGGTGCTATGTAAGTTATTTATTGTGGTGCCGGTGAAGGTGTAATCTTTGCCTTATCTAGGGCTGCTTTAATTGCATCCAGTAAAAGCTGCTGCGTATATTTACTGTCCTCGTTTAGTTTGACCTGTTCGATCGGAACATCTTCATATAATTGGGTCGCAATATCTTCTAGGGAGGGCTCTATAAGAGGAAACATAGTCGTGACGGTTTCATCGATATTGATAATGCTAACCTTATTAATATGATTCTTATCTACCACAACCTCTAGATTAATTGCTGTATCGCTTAATGCGATGGAGGAGGTCCACACGCCTGCCCTATAAATCTCGGTATTTTCTGAAACGGTCTCATCCTTTTTATCCGGCCAGAACATAAAGATAAGTAGAAGAATCAGAAGAATGCCTAAGACGGCAAATATTACCGTATATATGATTTCTTTTAGCTGGATAACGACTATTTTTGTCTTTGCCATATCTATCCTCCGAGCATGATTTGCTTCATGTCTTAATCTTATTATATAGTATTATACAGTAGAATAATTTATGCAGATAAATTCCAAAGGATGGAGGGATATTTTATGTCCTTGCAGCTATTCTTAGGAAGTGCCGGTTCCGGTAAATCCTATCAGCTATACCGTGAGGTAATTAAACAATCAAAATTAAATAGAGACACGCACTATCTGGTTATTGTGCCGGAGCAGTTTACTCTGCAGACACAGAAGGATATTGTCAGTATGCACCCGGAGCATGGTGTGATGAATGTGGATATCCTTAGCTTCCTTCGCTTTGCGTTCCGTATCTTTGATGAGGTAGGAGGGAACGATTATCCAATCTTGGAGGATACGGGTAAGAGTATGGTACTGCGCAAAGTAGTCGCTGAAAAACGCAAGGATCTGATCCTGTTTGGCTCCAATGTAAAGAAACCGGGCTTTATCGGGGAACTAAAATCCATGCTGTCCGAACTGTTTCAATACAATATTCAGCCGGAAGACTTCGATAAGATGCAGGAGATTGCAGCGAAGAAACCGGTGCTAAAAGCGAAGCTTGCAGACATTTTAACGGTATATAACGGTTTTCAGGCTTTTATGAAGGAACGCTATATAACGGCAGAGGAAACCCTTGTGGTATTAAATAAGATTGTCGATCAGTCCGAGTGGTTAAAAAACAGCGTGATCTGTCTGGATGGCTTTACCGGCTTCACTCCCTGTCAGTATCAGCTGTTGGCGAAAATGATGCAATACGCAAGGAAGGTCATGGTGACGGTTACGATTGATCCGTCCGAAGACTTAATGGCTCCCGTGGCGGATCATCAGCTGTTTAGCTTAAGTAAGAAAACAATCCAGAAGCTGTATCAGATAGCGCAGGATCATGATATCAAGATTGAAAAACCGGTATACGCGGAGAAATGTAATAAAAGCAAAGTTCCTTACCGTTTTTTTCATTCCCCTGCCCTTGCCTTTCTGGAGCATAATTTATTCCGCTATCCCTATCGGTCCTATGAAGGGGAGCAGGAAGATATTACGATTCATGAGACAAAGGATGCCGAAGCAGAGGTAGCTTTTGCAGCCAGGGAGATCAAACGGCTCGTCAGGGAGGAAGGCTGCCGCTATCAGGATATTGCCGTGGTTACCGGGGATATTGAAAGCTACGGCAGGATTGTCAAGCAAATATTTACCCGGATGGGGATCCCCTGCTTTATTGATTATAAGAAGGATATCCTAAATAATCCTTTTGTAGAAATGCTTCGCTCCGCCATTGCCATTGCTACAGAGGATTACAGCTATGAAAGTGTTTTCCGCTATCTGCGGACCGGTCTGTCCGAGGTGGCGAAGGAGGAGGTTGACCTGTTGGAAAACTATATCCTTGCAACGGGAATCCGGGGGAGCAAGCGGTATAGAGAGCCATTTACCAGGAACTTTCGCAGCCGGGAGAAGGTGGACTTAGGGCGAATCAATCAGGCACGGGAGCAATTGATCGCAGAGGTGCAGCCCCTCTATGAGGTTTTAAAGGATAAAGAAAAGACACTGAAAGATTATACGACAGCACTCTATGAGCTGGGCGTCCGGCTTCAGGTCGAACAGAAGCTGGAGGAGTGCCGGCAAAGCTTCCAGGAGAAGAATCAGGCGTTGGCAGCCAAGGAATTTGAGCAGGTGTACCGGATTGTTATGGAGCTCTACGATCAGATGGTACTGCTGTTAGGGTCCGAGCATGTTACGCTGAAGGAATTTGGCGAGATTATAGAAACCGGATTAATTGAAGTTAAGATGGGGCTTATTCCTCCCGGTGTGGATGAAATTGTGGTGGGTGATACGCAGAGAACCCGCCTCAAGGATATTAAAGTACTGTTCTTTATGGGGATGAATGAAGGAATTGTACCGAAATCTCTATCCAGTGGTGGAATTCTTTCCGATATTGAGCGGGAGCTGTTGATAAGTAACGACATTGAGCTGGCTCCGACGAAACGGCAGCAGGCATTTACGGAGCAGTTTTATATCTATCTCAGTATGACCAAGCCAAAGGATAAGCTCTATCTTACCTATCATCGGGTTAACGGGGAAGGAAAATCCGTGAATCCCTCCTATCTGATCGGTAAGATGAAACAGTTGTTTCCACAGATTGCAGTCCGTATGGATGATGAGGCAAAAGAGGATGCGGAGCATATCTTAAGGGATCAGGGGCTTACCTATCTGGCCGATGGACTGCGGGAGTTTCAGCAGAGGGAGGTTACGGACCTCTGGAAGGAACTGTTTCTATATTATAAATCCGGTGAAGAGACCCACCAGGTGTTAAGTAAGCTTGTGCAGGGAGCCTTCTATGTTAATCAGGAGAAGGGAATCTCAAAGCTGGCAGCAAAACTTCTCTATGGCAATGAGCTAAAGGGAAGTGTGACAAGGCTGGAGCAGTATGCCGGCTGTGCCTTCGCCCATTTTATGTCCTATGGGTTGTCCCTGGAGGAGCGAAGGGAATATAAGCTTGCGATACCGGACATAGGGAATATTTTTCACAATGCGATTGACAATTTCTCAAAGAAGCTGGATATGGGGGAATATACCTGGCATACCATTCCGGATGAAGTGCGGGAGGATTGGGCTGTCTGGTGTGTTGAGAAGGCGGTGGAGGAATATGAGAATTCCTACCTTCGGAGTACCAAGAGAAATGAGTACTTAATCACCCGGATGAAACGGATCACGGTACGGACCCTGTGGGCACTCTGCAACCAGATTAAGCAGGGAGTCTTTGAGCCGGCTGGATATGAGATGCCCTTCTTCCATGTCCCTGACGCCGTTCTTTCACTGCAGGGGCGGATTGACCGTCTGGATTTATACGAAGAAGAGGATAAAGTATATGTGCGTGTGATTGACTATAAATCGGGCAATACCTTCTTTGATATTAATAGTATCTATTATGGTTTACAGCAGCAGCTCTCCATTTATCTCAGTGCTGCCATAGAATATCTGAAAAACAGGTATCCGCAGAAGGAGGTAGTGCCTTCCGGTATCTTTTACTACCATATCGATGATCCGATCGTTGCCAAGACGGAGCAGGTCGAGGAAGAAATCTTTAAAAGCCTTCGGATGAATGGTCTGGCAAATGAGGACAAAAAGGTATTGGCACTCATGGACCAAAATCTTGCCGGTCCGGATGGAACATTGCGGGCGTCGGTAAAATCGGAAATTATACCTGTGGAAACCAATAAGGAAGGGGAACTGGCGAAGCGTTCCTCTGCGGCAGGAAGTAAAGAGCTTCAAGCGTTGGTGAGCTATGTGAACCGTAAGCTGGTGGAGGACAGTAAACAGATTCTGCATGGGGACACGCGGCTAAATCCATATCGAAACGGGGACCGTACCGCCTGCGATTACTGTGAATTCCGCTCCGCCTGCGGTTTTGACAGCCGGCTGCCGGGGCATGGCTACCGAAACCTGGCGAAGAAATCGACGGAGGAACTGAGACAGGAGATCTTCGGGGAAGAGAATTAACTTTATCAATTTGTTAAAAAAGCACTCTAAATATAGGATAGACGTTGCCCGGGGTGTGAACAGTAACAAGATATTCGTTCATATGATATGAGTGTCATAAGTCATATAAAAACAATGAATATGAATAGGAGCGCATATATATTCAGTCCTATTCATATCAAAACCTTAAAATGACTTATGACACTCGTATCAATATTTTTAGATAGGAGATGTGTATGGGCTGGACAGAGGCACAACAGAAAGTAATTGATACGAGAAAGAAGAATTTACTCGTTTCGGCGGCGGCAGGTTCCGGGAAGACGGCGGTATTAGTGGAACGTATCATCAGCATGATCTCGGAAGGGGAGAATCCGATTGATATTGACCATCTGCTTGTGGTTACCTTTACCAACGCCGCTGCAGCAGAGATGCGCGGAAGAATTGGGAAAGCAATCGATGCAAAACTACAGAAGGAGCCGGATAATGCCCATCTGCAGAAGCAGGTTTCCCTTCTCCAAAGTGCGCAGATAACTACCATACATAGTTTTTGCTTAAATGTGATCCGCAATTATTTCCATCGCATTGATCTGGATCCCGCTTTCAAGATAGCGGAGGAATCGGAGATTACGCTAATGAAATCCGATGTTATCGCGGATGTGCTAGAACGCTGGTATGAGGAGGGAAGGGAGGATTTTCATCAATTTATCGAAAGCTACTCCTATTCCAAATCGGATGCGCCGGTGGAGGACTTGATTCTGCAGCTGTATTCCTTTTCCATGAGTGCTCCATGGCCGGAGAAATGGATGGAAGAGAAGGAGAAGGAGTTTGCAATCGAATCCCTGGAGGATATGAACCGGTCCACCTGGATGCAGGAACTCCTCCATTATGTGAAAACCGTATTGGGAGATTTGATGCAGAAGAATGCAAAGGCGATCGAGCTCTGCAATTTATCGGACGGACCGGAGGCATATCTGCCGGCACTTCTGTCCGACCGCGCATTGCTTACGGAGCTTAGCATGGCAGATACCTACGAAGCATATGCCGGCAGATTTGGCGGTATAACCCATGCACGGTTATCTGGCAAGAAGCAGGAGGGGGTCTCCCCACAGTTAAAAGATCAGGTGAAGGCTCTGCGGGATGAGGTCAAGAAGGGATTAAAGGATCTGACAGCCCAGTTCTTCTTCCAGGCACCGGAGGAAATGCTTCAGGATATGCAGGCGGTTCAAAGCGTCATGCAGGTATTGTTCGAGCTGACAACCGATTTCCGGAGGGAATTTGCAGCGAAGAAGGAAGAGAAGAACTTAATTGATTTTAACGACTTAGAGCATTTTGCATTAAAGATCCTGGTGGAGGAAAAAGAGGGAGAAATGGTTCCTACGGAAGCCGCATGTGAGATTTCCGAACAATTTGAGGAAATCCTGATCGACGAATATCAGGATAGTAATCTGGTGCAGGAGACCATCCTGCAGAGCATTTCCAGAGAAAGGATAGGATGTCCAAACCGCTTTATGGTCGGAGATGTAAAGCAGAGCATCTATAAATTCCGTCTCGCTATGCCGGAGCTTTTCATGGAAAAATACAAATCCTATGCTGCCCTGGATACTCTGGAGAATGGGGATACCAATCTCTATCAAAGGATTGATCTGGATCGCAACTTTCGAAGCAGAAAAGTAGTCCTGGATTATGTAAATGGAATCTTTTGTCAGATCATGCAGGAATCGGTAGGCGGAATAGTCTACGATCGGGCGGCGTCGCTGGCTTATGGCGGATTATATGAGAATGAGGATATGATCGAAGGTCTGGAAATGAAGGAACGGCTGGCAAATGATGTGGAGCTGCTGCTTGTTACCGAGGAGGAAGAGCCTTCCGAAGGAGAAATGCCGGCGGAGAAAAGGACGGAGGATGCCGAAGCCGGGGAGCAGGACAGGGAGGACCCCGAGGATATTGTCTATACAAAGAAGGAAATGGAGGCCAGAGTCATTGCCAAAAGAATCAGGGAGCTTACCGACCCGGATACCGGTCTTTTGCTGTATGATACGAAGAACCAAACCCACCGTCCGGCAGAGTATCGTGATATCGTTATTCTGCTACGGAGTATGACCGGCTGGTCGGAGGTATTTGTCAATACCTTAATGCAGGAAGGAATTCCTGCGTATGCGGATACCGGAACCGGCTATTTTCAGACCTTAGAGATTACAACGATTCTAAATGTGCTGCGTATTATTGATAATCCGAGGCAGGATATTCCGCTGGCAGGCGTTCTCTATTCTCCGATCGTTGGTCTGACTTCGACGCAGCTTGCGTTGATACGGGCCGCAGACCAAAACAATAGCATGTATACCGCGGTTTGCTCCTATGCCAGGGAAGGCGGCGACGAGGAAATCCGCCTGCGATTGGAGCGTTTCCTGGATCAATTGGAGGATTATCGGGCAATGGTTGCCTATACGCCGATTCATGAGCTGCTGCAAGAGATACTGGAGCAAACCGGTTACTATTATTATGTTATGGCAATGCCGGGCGGAGAGCGCAGGAAAGCAAATATTGATATGCTGATCTCCCAGGCAGTGCGCTTTGAGAAGGGCAGTTACAGCGGGCTGTTTCATTTCATCCGCTATATTGAGAAGCTGCATAAGTATGAGGTGGATTTCGGAGAGGCAGCTACCTCCGGGGAGCAGGACAATACGGTCCGCATTATGAGTATTCATAAAAGTAAGGGTCTGGAATTTCCGATTGTCTTCGTGGGCGGGATGAGCAAACAGTTTAATACCCAGGATATCCGCAGTAATATTATTCTTCACAGTGAATTGGGGGTCGGACCGGAGTATATTGACAGCGAGAGAAGGACCAAGGTTCCGACCTTACTTAAAAAGGTGATTCAGAAGAAGGTGCAGGTGGAGAATCTGGGGGAAGAGCTTCGTGTGCTTTATGTTGCCATGACAAGGGCGAAGGAAAAGCTGATTATGACCGGGTTCCTAAAATCCATGGAGGAACTGAAGGAAAAAGATTTCTCCTTCTTTGAAATGACTTCCTCAAAAAGTTACCTTGACTGGGTTCTTCCGGCGATGATTAACCAGATGGGATGTAACCTTATGCCGGAGGAAAATGTTCTTAAGGTGCAGAAGGATGGTATGGCAATTACGATCGTCCGCCGGGGAGACCTTCTTAAGGAGGAGATGAAGAAGCAGATTTTTCTGCACAAGGATAAAGAGGTACTGCTCTCCATTCAGCCGGATCGGGTCTATGATGAAAAACTGCGAAAGGAAATTGAACGGAGAATTCATTTTGTCTATCCTTATCAAAAGGATTCCGGACTGCGGGTGAAGATGACGGTATCGGAGCTGAAAAAGCTGGGACAGTTCTTAGATGAAGAGGACAGCGAGATCCTCTATCCTGCTTTGCCGTACGAATCCGTGACAAATAAAGAAGAACTATCGGTAGCTTCTGACGATCGGGAAGGACTCTCCGAAGAGAACACAGCTGCTTCCGCGGAGCCGTCGGCGGAACCCGAATGGGAAGCTACGGTGCCAAACTTTATACGGCAGAAGGAGACGGTGCTGTCCGGTGCCGACCGGGGAACATTATATCATAAGGTATTAAAACTGATGGACATTGATAAGGTGCATTGCATGGAAGAGATGAAGGCGCAGCTGCAGACCATGGTCAGTCGGGGGAAGGTGAAGGAGGAAGAGCTTCGTCTGCTGAATATCTATAATCTGTATCAATTTACAACCAGCAATATCGCGGAACGGATGCGCAGAGCGCAATCCAGGAACCAGCTGTTTAAAGAGCAGCAATTTGTCTTCGGCATTAAGGCAAACGAGATCAATAAAGATTTTGAGAGCGATGAACTTGTATTAATTCAGGGTATCATTGACGTATTCTTTGAGGAAGACGGGGAATTGGTTCTGCTGGATTATAAATCGGATGCCATTCGAGATGAGAAGCTGTTAATTAAGCGCTACGAGGTGCAGCTGGATTATTACCAGAGAGCACTGGAGCAGATGTTTAAGAAAAAAGTAAAGGAAAGGATTCTTTATTCTCTCTATACCGGCAAGGAAATTCGAATAGATCAATAGAAGATGGGAACACTCTAATCAGTAAAGAATTGTTACTATTCACACCCGACATGTGTACCATGTGATGATTTCGACAAATGTATCCGATTCGGAGACGCTTTCGCTTAGTTGCATTACGTAGCGGTACATAAGGCTCCAAAATACGGAGCCAAAGTACCGACGAATGCAAATACTCCTGATCGGATATCATTTGTCGAAATCATATGATAGACCTTGTTAAGGGCGTGAACAGTAACAAAGAATTACGGAGAAAGGGTGTGGCTTATGGGTAAGAAGAAAGAAAAAAAGATTGATTTGAACAACCTGAAACCGGAGGAAGAGATGAAATATGAAATTGCCAGGGAATTGGGTTATCTGGATAAGGTAATGACCAGCGGATGGAATTCCCTGACGGCAAAAGAATCCGGCCGGATCGGTGGAATTATCACCAAAAGGAAAAGAGAGATGAAAAAACAGGAATAAGAATAGGACCTTATAGATTAGCCAACCTGAATATCTATAAGGTCCTGTTCTTGAATTTTCGTATGGCTTATGACACCTGTATAATGTCTTAAGCCTTTAACTCAATATGATTCAATTTTAAATTATGAATTCCCAGGAAACCCTTAATTGCAACGCAGACACCGCCGAGAAGAATGGAAGTATCCTGCAATACGGAAGGCACTATCTTAACAAAACTATTCATTCTGCTCTTGAGCGCTTCCTCAATCCGCTTAGTGATATGCGGGAAGAATATCGTAAAGGAGCTATTGATCACTACAATATCCGGATTATAAGCGTTTAGAACATTGTTGACGCATACGGACATGTATTTTACAAACTGTTCCATGATTTCCTGTGCATCCGGATCTTCCTTCTCGTACATTTGGCTAAAGGAATCAAAGCTGATCTTTTCCAGTCCTTTTCTCTGTGCAAGCTGTTGCAGCAGAGTGCGTTCGGATACGTATTGCTCTAAGCAGCCTTTATTACCGCAGGGGCACTGTCTGCCGTCAATTTCAATAATGGTATGACCGAATTCACCGGCCCTCCCATTATATCCGGTATACAGCTCATGATCGATAATAATACCGAGCCCGACACCCGAATGAATACTAATGTTGGCAATATTGGGATAATCGTATTGAAATGTCATCTCACCGATAACGGATAAATTTGCTTCGTTCTCTAAATACACCTGTGTATTAAAATGATCTCCCAATTCCTCTGCCAGATTAAGATCGGATAGGTCATAGTAAGGGGTAAAGGAGACATGGTTATTTGCGATAACACCATGGATTCCGAGTGTAATACCAACAAGACCATAGGGGCTTCCTTTTGGCAGTTTCATTGATTCGATCAATTGAATCAGTACATTGATAAGATCGGAAGGATTTTTAGGGGTCTTTATCTGTTTTAAACTGCAATCTTCGCCGAGCAGGTCAGAAACTAACGCAGATATGGTATCGACACCGACATCGATACATATTACGTATCCGGCTTTTTTATTCAGACTTAATAGAATCGGCTTTCTGCCTAAGCTGGTATCGTCACTTCCAATTTCGATAACAAGTTTTTTATTGATCAATTCCTGAACAATGGCTGATATAGTTGCTTTTGTTAAACCTAAATGCTTTGCAATTGCTGCTCTGGATATCGCATTTTGGTTTATGATGGTTTCCAGTACTAAATTGGTATTGATATCTCGTATGAGTTCTTTACTGCCTGTTACCATTACAGTCACCTTTCGTTTTGTAATCATTACAACAGGAAATACGCCTGTTGCTCTCTGAGCAGACAATTCCATGTTATTTCTTAATGGTAACATAAAACGGATGGCTTGGGAAGAGATTTCTAAAAATTATTTACTCTCAAATGAAAATCAGTTCAGCATTTGCTTGACATAAATAAGGCATATTGCTATAGTAAAACTATATAGTTTAATCATCAAATCAATTCATAATGAACCAGAATTAAGGATAACGAATGTATAGGGACAGGACGGGCAATTACGAAACCGCATAAAGAATTATGGTATGCTATCTATACTGTACATAGCAGTTATCTTAGCAGGGTTTCGGTAATTACCGGATAGAAGAGAGACAGGAAAGGAGATTATACATATGTTGTATATCGGTGTGGATTTAGGAACCTCCTCCGTAAAGCTTTTATTAATGGACGAAGCGGGGGACATTAAAAGTATCGTAACAAGGGAATATCCGTTGTATTTCCCTAAGCCGGGCTGGTCTGAGCAAAACCCGGAGGATTGGTATACGGCGCTTGTTGACGGAATTCGGGAATTAACGAAGGATTGCGATAAGGCGGAGATCGATGGTATCAGTTTCAGCGGACAGATGCACGGGATGGTTATTCTTGATGAGAAGGATCGGGTGATTCGCCCGGCGATTCTATGGAACGATGGACGTACCCAGGAGGAATGTGACTATTTGAATCATGAGATCGGCAGAGAGAAAATCTCAAGCTATACAGCCAATATGGCTCTGACCGGGTTTACCGCGCCAAAGCTTTTATGGGTAAGAAAGCATGAGCCGGAGAATTTTGCTAAGATCAAGAAGATCATGCTGCCGAAGGACTACATAGCATACTGCCTCTCCGGAGTGCATTGCACCGATGTGTCCGATGCTTCCGGAATGCTTCTGTTTGATGTTAAGAATAAATGCTGGTCGAAGGAAATGCTGGATATCTGCGGATTAAAAGAGGAGCAGATGGCGCGGATTCATGAATCCTTTCAAGTGGTTGGCTGTTTAACCAAGGAAGCGGCGAATGTGCTTGGTTTATCTGAAAAGGTGAAAGTGATTGCCGGAGGCGGCGATCAGGCGGTAGCAGCGGTTGGCACCGGTACGGTCGGCGCAGGAATGTGTAATGTTTCTCTTGGAACCTCCGGCGTTGTATTTGTTGCCAGCCAGAAATTTGCAGTAGATGATCAGAATGCGCTTCACTCCTTCTGCCATGCGGATGGAAAATATCATTTTATGGGGGTTATGCTATCCGCTGCAGCTTCGAATAAATGGTGGATGGATGAGATTATCGGAACGAAGGAGTATTCCAAAGAACAGCAGGCAATTACAAAGCTGGGCGAAAATAACGTATACTTCCTTCCGTACCTGATGGGAGAGAGAACGCCCCATAATAATCCGAATGCAAGGGGAACCTTTATCGGCATGACCATGGATACGACGCGTGCGGACATGACGCAGGCAGTATTAGAAGGTGTGGCTTTCGCACTTCGCGATTCCTTTGAAATCACCAAATCCCTTGGTGTACAGATTGACCGTATCCGAATTAACGGAGGCGGAGCGAAGAGTCCTCTTTGGTGCAAGATTATTGCCGATGTACTGAATGTTAAGGTTGACAAGATCAATTCCGAGGAGGGACCGGCGTTTGGTGCGGCAATCCTTGCAGCTGTCGGCTGTGGGAAGTATGCATCCGTAGAGGAGGCCTGTGCGAAACTGATTAAGGTAATCAGTACCACGGATCAGGATCCGAAGATTGTGGAGCTCTATAATAAGAAATATGAGGTGTTCAAACAGCTTTATCCGGCGTTGAAAGAGATGTTTGATAAGATGGTTTGAAACAGGCAGGCAATCGTTCCTGAACAGAAAGGAGCTGCTTAAGTATGCAGCCTTATACCGGATTTGCATCGGTTTATGATCTTTTTATGGATAATGTACCCTATGAGGAATGGACCGATTACGTGGTTCACTTATTAAAGAAATATGGTGTGGAGCAGGGCATTGTATTGGAGCTTGGATGCGGCACAGGCAGTATGACGAGCCGATTGTCCGCCAGAGGTTACGATATGATTGGAATCGATTCTTCGGAGGAGATGCTGTCCATAGCAAGGGAGAAATCTTCCGGAAAAGAGGACATATTGTATCTCTGCCAGGATATGAGGAATTTTGAACTCTATGGGACCGTAGCGGCCGTGGTCAGTGTCTGCGATAGTATGAATTACATTTTAACAGAGGAGGATCTCTTAGAAGTTTTCCGTTTGGTGAATAATTATCTGGATCCAAGGGGAATATTTATCTTTGATCTGGATACCGAATATGCTTATGAAGAAGTTATAGGAGATGCGACCATAGCAGAGAATCGGGAGGAAGGCAGCTTTATCTGGGAGAATACCTATTATAAGGAAGAGATGATAAATGAAATCAATCTGTCCTTGTTTCTTCCGGTGGAGGAGGAAGCACCGGTTACCGAAGAGACCGGTGATCAATTTTCCCAGCGGAAGAAGGCTTCCGATCCGCAAAAACCAAAATACTTCATAAAGCAGGAGGAAACCCATTATCGAAGGGCATATTCCCTCGATACCATTCGCCGCTTGCTGGAAGAGGCCGGAATGGAATGGGTGGCGGTATATGATTCCCTGACGGAGAAGAGACCGCAGGAAGATACGGAGCGTGTTTATATTATTGCGAGAGAAAAGCGGCAGAAGAATAAACGATATCTTTCCTAAGATATTAAATAATGATATGGGTGCCATAAGTCGTTTTAAGATTTTGGTATGAATAGGACCTTATAGTTTTTATATGACTTTTGTGCCTGCGGCCCAAAGTTGCAGGCATTGAGGAAAGGCATGATTATTACAATGGCAGATTATATCGTAAGAGCAAGTGCGGCAAATAACCAGATTCGTGCATTTGCGGCAACAACAAGAGAATTGGTTGAATATGCAAGAAGCGTACATGGGACAAGCCCGGTTGCAACAGCAGCACTGGGAAGGCTGTTAACTGCGGGAACGATGATGGGAATTATGATGAAAGGGGAAAAGGATCTTCTGACCCTGCAGATAAAAGGGGATGGGCCGATTCGGGGATTGACCGTGACCGCGAATTCAAAGGGAGCGGTAAAGGGCTATGTATATCATCCGGAGGTTATGCTTCCACCAAGCAAAGCAGGAAAATTGGATGTCGGTGGAGCAGTCGGAACAGGTACTCTGAGTGTGATCAAAGATATGGGATTAAAGGAACCCTATAGCGGACAAACCAATCTTATATCCGGGGAAATCGCGGAAGATCTTACCTATTATTTTGCGGCAAGTGAGCAGGTGCCATCCTCGGTTGCGCTGGGGGTTCTGATGAACAAGAATAATACGGTGAAGCGTGCGGGCGGTTTTATCATCCAGCTGCTCCCTTTTGCAGAGGAAGAAGTAATCTCGAAGCTGGAAGCGAAGATCAGTCAATTGACCGGAATAACAGATCTGCTGGATCAGGATATGACGCCGGAGATGGTGTTAGAACATGTCCTCGGAGAGTTCGGACTGGAAATTCTGGATCGTGTTCCGGCGGCATTCGAATGTGATTGCGATAAAGAGCGCGTGGAGAAAGCAATTATCTCGATCGGAGAAAAGGATATCAGGGAAATGATCGAGGAGAATGAACCGATTGAGGTAAACTGCCAGTTCTGTAATGCACATTATCATTTCTCGGTAGAAGAGTTAAAAGATATTCTTCAAAAGAGCATGAAAAAATAGCTAAGGAGGATACTTACGTGAAAGGTGCCTTTTATACCGGTGAATACAGAAACATTTTTAAAGAATTGGGATTTACAGAAACAGAGATCGAGAAGAAATTAGAGGATGCTTATCAAACCATATTCTATGGTCCCAAAGAGGAACGCTTCTATCATGAATTTGGCGATGATATGGCTTATTTTGAGGATACCGGCAATCATGATGCAAGAACCGAGGGCATGTCCTATGGCATGATGATGTGCGTACAGAAGGATTGGAAGAAAGAGTTTGACCGGCTCTGGAAGTTTGCGAAAACCTTCATGTGGATGGAGGACGGGGAAAACAGCGGTTATTTTGCATGGTCGGTTCAGACAAATGGTACAAAGAACTCCTATGGGCCGGCACCGGACGGCGAGGAATATTTTGCAATGGCTCTATTCTTTGCCTCGAATCGCTGGGGAGACGGTGAGGGAATCTATAATTATTCCAAAGAGGCAAGAGCGATTCTTCATGAGTGCATCCATAAGGGAGAGAATGGAACCCCGGGTCATCCGATGTGGGAGCCTTCTAATAAAATGATTAAATTCGTACCAAACTGCGACTTTACGGACCCTTCCTATCATCTGCCGCATTTTTATGAACTGTTTGCTTTGTGGTCAAACGAAGAAGACCGGGAATTTTGGAGAGAAGCAGCCAAGGTCAGCAGAAAGTATCTGCAGAAGGCCTGCCATCCGGTTACCGGACTGGCTCCGGAATATGCGCATTACGATGGAAGGCCTTATATGCGGGACAACCGGGAGAGATACTACAGTGATGCCTACCGGGTACCGGCCAATATTGGCCTGGATTATGCGTGGTTTGCCGCGGATCCGTGGCAATGTGAATGCGCAGAGAAAATCCAGAGGTTTTTCTGTGAAACCGTCAAAGGAAGAGCGGATATGGTATATGAACTGGACGGTACGATTATTGAAGAAAAGGCACTCCATCCGGTAGCGATAATTGCTACGAATGCACAAGCTTCTTTGGCCGGCAGTAAGGAACAATTCCCCGGCAAATACCAAAGAGAATGTATGGAGCTGTTTTGGAATACCCCGCTTCGAAAGGGAGACCGGAGGTATTATGATAATTGCCTGTACCTCTTTGCCTTGCTGGCGTTAAGCGGAAACTACAGGATTTGGAAATAACTTAGAACAAGCGAAATAATTTTCCAGACGAAAGGGAGATTTAGAAGCGTAATACATATATTCGAATCAAGCGGCTGTTGTAAACCAAATGCAAATGATACAGGAAGAATACAGACCTTTTTGTATCGCTTGCAGATGGAAGGCAGCAGTCTATTTTGATTCGCTATTTCATAGATTACATAGATTACTATTGCAGTATTATGGTTTCTCTGCTAAAATCTAGTTGTTATAAATTGAATACTTTACCAAGGAGCATAAAGGAATGCTTAATACCTTAATATCGGTTACTGACACAAAAGAGAAAGCAAGAGATTACTTCTTTGATAATGTTCGAGCAATTTTAATTGCATTTGTCGTATGGGGGCATCTTCTTACATCGATGATTGATGATAATAATGTGATTCGGAGTATCTACTTTTTCATTTTCTTCTTTCACATGCCCGCAATGACCTTTGTATCGGGTTATTTTTCAAAGAATTTGGAGAAAAACAGGGAAAAGGCATTTGAAACGTTATTTCTGCCCTACTTAATTCTGAATTTTATTAACTATCTTTTCAAAATCTTTGTTATCGGGGAGGACTATTTTGGATATCGTTTTTTAAAACCGACCTGGGGACTGTGGTATTTATTGACCTTGTTTTTGTGGAAATTTTTCCTGAAGGATTTGGTCAAAATTCGTTTTCTATTGCCACTTAGCTTTCTGTTTGGTATACTAAGCGGATTTAGCGGGGAGTTTTCCGGTTATCTGGCACTTGGCAGAGCGGTATGCTTTTTCCCCTTCTTCCTTCTGGGATATTACTGCACGAAGGAGCATATTGCCAAGATCAAACGAATTCCTAAAATTATCAGCTTTGCCGTCATTGCTGCAAATGCGGTAATATCGGCTTATATTGTTCATAAAGATTTATTTGATGAGTCCTTCCTTTTCTTAAAGAGCCCATATCCGAAGGGGACCGGAGGTACCTTCCTGTTTTACCGGCTCCTGATTTATGTCGTTGCGATTGCGATGATAGCCGCCGTTATTAATTTAACAGGCAGCAGGAAGAATTTCCTGTCCTTAATAGGTGCCAATACGATGACCGTTTATATTCTCCATCTGTTTACGGTACCGATTTTGGAAAAATTTGGAATATTCAAGAACAAGCCAATTCTATTTTTTCTTTATACAATAGGAGCGACAATTTTAATTGTTCTTCTCTATTCCCTGCCGGTTGTGAAGCGGATCTATGATTCGGTTATGGACAAGCTGGTTGGCATGATAATTAAAAAGGAAACAAAAAATCCCCAACCGGAGAAATGATAGGAATATCATAAATCACATAAAAACCATGAACAGGAATAGAATCGCATAGATATAAGGTGTCATAATCATTTTTAGGATCAAAAATTAATGTAAATAAATAATAAGTTTATTTGCTTTTTGTATAGGAAATACACAGCAGAAGAAAATCCTGGCTTCTGGCTGAGAAAGGCATAGGTGTTATGGTGAAACTTAGTATAATCGTTCCCTTCCATAAGGGAATTCATTTTTTGGAGGATTGCTTTGAAAGTATTCGCGACCAGGGGATTGTTGATTATGAAACGATTCTGGTATTGGATCACTGCGAGGAAGATCTCACGCAGCTGATCAAGGATTACGCGGATCTTAATATAACGACAGTGGATCTGATGAAACCAAAGCGTTTTAGCTACTCCTATATATCTCAGAACAAGGAGGATTATAAGCAGAGTAAAAGTTATAGCGGAGTCGCTGGGGCAAGAAATGCCGGTCTTGATTCTGCACAGGGAGAGTACGTATATTTTCTGGATAGCGATGATTATATCCTAAACGGAACCTTGGTAATGCTTCTAAAAGAAGCAGAGGAACAGAAAGCGGATATCGTCTATGGCAGGAGGGCATCTACCTGGTTTCGTAAGATGGTTTTTCTGAATGAGATAGAAGAGCACAAGCAGGATGGCTTCAAAGAGGAACAGGATCCAGGTGGAGATACCGATATTGATGTCAAGATAATGAAGGAACAGGTCGAAATACAAAGAATTGAGAAGAAATTCGAAGAGAATGGGAAAGAGGAGCAAAATGCGGCAGCCGGTAAATCGGAAGCTTACTACCATTTGTTCGTTTCAAGGAAAGGTCTTGCAAATGTTTCTGTTCTCGGTATCATGTTTCGTTACAGTTTTCTTAAGGAGTACAATATCCGTTTTGACGAGGACTTCTGCTTTTATTCGGATACAACCTTTATGGTACAGGCATTGAAGCAGGTACAGTCTGCTTTTTACGTTGAAGAAGCAGTTTATGTAAAAAGAAGGCACAATGATCCGATACATTTTCCTGCCCTTTCCCAATCAAAAACAGAGAACCGGTTTGATGAACATATTTTAGCCTATCAGGAGGCTGTAAAATATACCAGCTCAAAAGATGTTATAAGACAGTATCTGGAGATGAAGCTGATCATCTATTTCGTTTATACCTATGCGCCCGGTCTTAGAAGGAGTGAGAAGGAAATCTGGCATACAAAATATTTTCAAATTATGCGGGAGTGTATGCAAGAGGTTGATCCGGAGAGAATCCGCTCACTGAGAAAATACAAGAAAGCTATGGTTCGGGCCCTCCTGAAAGGAAATGAAAAACGGGTAACCCTTCTTACAACACTTCATCTGGCAGTTAAGAAAGCCAAAAAAGTCAGGAAAAATAAGAGAGTATTCGCTTATCATTTGTACCATAAGTTTTTTACGAAGCTGCCAATCAAAGAAAATTATGTTCTGTGCGAGAGCTTTTTTGGTAAGAGTTATTCGGACAGTCCAAAGTATATCTACGAATATCTATGCAAGAATGCGCCCGGAAAATATAAATTCATCTGGGTAATCAATAAGAAAACGTATATACCCTATCATCCGATCAAGGTGAAACGGTTCAGTATAAGATACTGCTACTATATGGCAGTCTGCAAGTATGATGTGTTTAATGGCAGGCAGCCGGAGTGGGTACATAAGAAAAAGGGAAACATATTTTTAGAGACCTGGCATGGTACTCCGCTCAAAAAATTAGTATTCGACCAGGAAGAGGTCATGGGAGCCTCTCCGCTGTATAAGGCGCAATTCTACAAGCAATCCAGAGTATGGGATTACCTGGTATCGGCGAATCATTTTTCTTCGGAAGCGTTTCGGAGTGCCTTTTTATTTGATAAAGAGATTCTGGAGTACGGTTATCCGAGAAATGATATCTTACATAGGAATAACAAAGAAGAGATCGCTGCCAGAATTAGAAAAAAGTTAAAGATACCGGAGGGAAAAAAGACGATTCTCTATGCCCCTACCTGGCGGGATAATGAATACTACGGCCATGGCAAGTATAAGTTTGCCCTGCATCTTGATCTTCGGTTATTAAGGAAGGAACTGGGTGAGGATTATGTTGTGCTGCTGCGTACGCATTATTTTATTGCGGATTCCCTGGATGTGACCGGCGTCGAGGATTTTGCAATCAATGTAAGCAAATACGATGATATCTCGGAACTTTATCTGGTGTCGGATATGCTAATTACGGATTATTCGTCCGTGTTCTTTGATTTTGCCAATTTAAAGAGACCGATTCTGTTCTATACCTATGATCTGGATAAATACCGCGATATGATTCGCGGGTTTTACCTGGATATTGAGACGGAAGTGCCCGGACCGCTGCTTTATACGAATGAAGAAGTCGTGGAGGCGATAAAGCATATCGAGGATATTTCCTCAGAATATCAGGAAAAATATGATGCGTTCTATGAGAGATTTTGCAGCTTGGAGGATGGGCATGCGGCAGAGAAGATAGCGAGAGAAGTATTTTGCTGAAAAAGGTATTTTGCTGCGTCTATCAAGGCAAACTCTTTGTTCCGGTATATTGCATAATGTCGCACAAGTTCATACATTTAGACTAAGAGTTGTGCAAACAGACAAAATAATATTATTTTATCGCTATTCATAAAATAACGGTTGCGATAAAACTTTATTTCATTATAATAAAAGGGTAACGTACAGTCATATTAAGTCTTATGTGAGATAATAATAAAGGATGGGTGACAGCTGCAATGAAGAAGATGGATATGCTATATGAAGGAAAAGCGAAGAAAGTATATGCAACCGATGTGAAGGATATCGTAATCGTAGATTATAAGGACGATGCCACTGCATTTAACGGCTTAAAGAAAGGAACCATACTGGGGAAGGGCGTTGTGAATAATAAAATGTCCAACCATCTGTTTCAGCTTCTTGAAAAAGAAGGGGTACCGACGCATTTTGTAGAGGAATTAAGTGACCGTGAAACGGCCGTTAAAAAGGTTGAAATTGTTCCATTGGAAGTCATTGTAAGAAATGTATCAGCAGGAAGCTTTGCGAAGAAACTGGGTATCGAGGAAGGCAGGAAGCTGATTGCTCCCACTCTGGAATTTTCCTATAAAGATGACGCTTTGGGCGATCCGATGATTAATGATTACTATGCAATTGCCATAGGGATTGCTACCAGAGAGGAAATTGACCGAATTACGGAATTGGTATTTAAGGTAAATGAGGTTCTGTGCGATTATTTTGCAAAATGCGGAATAGAGCTAATCGACTTTAAGGTTGAATTCGGAAGGTATCAAGGTCAAATTATTCTTGCAGATGAGATTTCTCCGGATACCTGCCGGCTTTGGGATATCAAAACGCATGATAAGCTTGATAAAGACCGTTTTCGCAGGGATCTTGGAAATGTTGAGGATGCTTATCAGGAAGTGTTCAGAAGGTTAGGAATACAATAATGAATATATGGGGCTGTCTCCACAATTTCCTATCACGGAAGAGAATCACAAGCGGCGAGAGATCGGTTATTCTTCGATACGGCATGGCTTTTGTGAGATCTTTCTGTGATAATGAAAGAAGTTTGGGGCAGCCTCTTGCTTATTATGCAATTACTTTACGAAGTAGTGATAATTGGAGAGGATGAATACGCATGCAATTTGAAAACAACAGTTATACTCCCGAGCTGCATGAGGAATGCGGTATCTTTGGAGTCTATGATTGTGATGGAAAGGATGTTGCCTCCACAATCTATTACGGCTTATTTGCACTCCAGCATAGAGGGCAGGAAAGCTGCGGGATTGCGGTCAGTGATACCCATGCCCCCATTGGCCAGGTAAAATCCTATAAGGGAATGGGGTTGGTAAGCGAAGTGTTTTCCCCGGAAAATGTGGAAGGCTTAAAAGGTAATATCGGTGTGGGACATGTTCGTTATTCCACGGCGGGGGAGAGCATCATCCAGAACACACAGCCGCTGGTATTAAACTATGCAAAGGGTACCCTTGCGTTAGCGCATAATGGCAACCTGGTTAACACACCGGAACTGAAACGGGAGCTGGAATACACCGGTGCAATCTTCCAGACAACGATTGATACCGAAGTCATTGCTTATCATATAGCTAGGGAAAGGTTGCATGTAGAAACCATTGAGGAAGCAGTCGTAAGAGCGATGCAGAAACTGAGCGGAGCATACTCCTTGGCAATTATGAGTCCGCGAAAGCTAATCGGTGCTAGAGATCCGCTCGGATTCCATCCGCTGGTTATCGGAAAAAGAGGGAATGCCTATATCTTAGCCTCTGAAACGGCTGCGCTCAATGCGGTCGACGCGGAATTTATCCGTGATGTACTTCCCGGTGAAGTCGTTATGATCAATGAAGACGGAATTCATTCGGATACCTCCTTATGCCAGTCGAAGAAAGCAAGATGTATCTTTGAGTATATTTACTTTGCCAGACCGGATACTCGCATTGATGGAATCAGTGTGTATAATTCTCGGATTATGGCGGGAAGAATTCTGGCACAAACTCATCCGGTCGATGCGGATGTTGTCGTAGGCGTACCGGATTCCGGCAACGCCGCCGCGCTTGGATTTGCCTTGGAATCCGGAATACCATTTGGCATGGCATTTGTGAAAAACAGCTATGTTGGCCGTACCTTCATTAAACCGAAGCAGTCCATGCGGGTATCCAGTGTCCGGATTAAATTAAATGTTCTTCCGGAAGTTGTCGCGGGCAAACGAGTCGTCATGATCGATGATTCCATCGTCCGCGGTACGACCAGTGCAAACCTGGTAAAGATGCTGAAAAAGGCCGGGGCTACCGAGGTACATGTTCGTATCAGCTCGCCGCCATTCTTAAATCCATGCTATTTCGGAACGGATATTCCTACCGGAGATCAATTGATTGCCCGCCACAATACGGTGGAGCAGATCAGAGATATGATCGGTGCGGATTCCTTAGGCTACCTTGCCGTAGACAGGCTGAGTGATTTGGTTGCCGGAGATGATGGCTATTGTGATGCCTGCTTCACCGGGAATTACCCGATCGATCCACCCAAAGGAAATATCCGCGGAGAGCATGATGTATAGAGAATAACGGATAATTGATTCAAGTGCTTTTGAAACTCAAATAAAAATTTGTACCTTGAGAGGAGGAAGTTAGCAGGAGGATGGTTGATCCAATTTTTCTGCAAGATGCTATGGATAACGATAAATATATAAGCCCCTTGTCCGAGCGCTATGCCGGCAGGGAGATGCAAAATATCTTTTCGCCCGACCGAAAATTTCGGACCTGGAGAAAGCTTTGGATCGCACTTGCCGAGAGCGAGAGGGAACTGGGACTGAAGATCACAGAGGAACAGATCGCAGAGTTAAAAGCCCATCAGGAGGATATTAATTACGAGGTTGCGAAAGCCAGGGAGGCAGAGGTTCGTCATGATGTCATGTCCCATGTCTATGCCTATGGCGTACAATGTCCGAAGGCGAAGGGAATCATCCACCTAGGAGCGACCTCCTGCTATGTCGGCGATAATACCGATATTATAGTGATGACGGACGCGCTGAAGCTGGTGAGAAAAAAGCTGATTAATGTTATGGCGAAACTTTCCGAATTTGCTCTGAAGAATAAAGCATTACCTACGCTGGCATTCACTCATTTTCAGCCGGCACAGCCGACAACCGTAGGCAAGCGGGCAGCCCTGTGGCTGATGGAATTAAAACTGGATTATGATGATATCAATTATTGTATCGGCAGTATGCGCCTGCTGGGATCTAAGGGGACCACAGGAACCCAGGCAAGCTTTCTGGAGCTTTTTGACGGTGATCACGAAAAAGTAAAGCAGTTAGATCAAAAAATAGCGGAAAAGATGGGATTTGCAGGGTGCTTTCCGGTATCCGGCCAAACGTATTCCAGAAAAGTAGATACCAGAGTACTAAATGTACTTGCCGGAATTGCTGCCAGTGCACATAAATTCTCCAATGATATCCGTTTACTGCAGCATTTAAAGGAAGTGGAAGAGCCCTTTGAGAAGAATCAGATCGGTTCTTCTGCCATGGCTTATAAGAGAAATCCCATGCGCAGTGAGAGAATCGCTTCTTTGGCAAATTACGTCATTGCCGATGCATTAAATCCTGCGATTACTTCATCGACTCAATGGTTTGAAAGGACCCTAGATGATTCTGCAAATAAGAGAATCAGTATCCCGGAGGCTTTCCTAGCAGTGGACGGAATCCTGGATCTATACTTAAATATTGTGGACGGCCTTGTTGTGTATCCGAAGGTAATTGAAAAGCATATGCTGCAGGAACTCCCTTTTATGGCAACGGAAAATATTATGATGGATGCCGTAAAAGCAGGCGGTGACCGGCAGGAGCTTCATGAAAAAATTCGTGTACTTTCCATGGAGGCTGGCAAAAATGTTAAGGAAAAGGGCCTGGACAACAATCTGCTGGAATTGATTGCGGCAGATCCTGCCTTCAACATGACGCTGGAGGATTTGAAGAAATCCATGGATCCGTCCAGATATACCGGACGGGCGAAGGAGCAGACAGAAGAGTTTATTGCCGAGGTAATACAGCCAATTCTGGAGGAGAATAAAGACCTTCTTGGATTATCGGCAGATATTAAGGTTTGAATATAAATACAATTAATTTTTATGTTGAGAAAAGCTGTCAAAGCTTGTGATAACTTTGACAGCTTTTTTATCTACCTACGGCAGAACGCGCTCGGCGCGAGAGTTTGCCAAGGCAAACTCTTTGTTAAGGCCGTGAAGGAACTGATCTGAAGCGGAAAAAGGTTAGCGTATCTTGCAGCCTACCTGCTCAATACCTTGCCGGATCTCCATTGCATTAACGGGATCATTATAATCTACATCGACTGCTCCTCTTCCCAGATCAACATACACATTTCTGACACCATCCATATCTTTCAGGACATTTTTCAGCTGCGTCTTCATCTGCGTGTTTTGTAAGCCGTTTACACTAAAATGAATATTATTCATATCTGCACCAGCCTTTCTGAAAATGAACTGTCGTTTCGATAGAATATCCTATGAATTTACTTCCGGTACGAAAATCAGTTTTTCACTATGCCTGAGGAAAAGTCCTCAAGCATAGTATGGGGTATTCGCCGGCTTTTTATAAAAGAAATTGATGAAGACGATTTGTTAGGAAGGCTTTTTGACCCTCAAATTAATTGATAAGTTAATAAAATGGAATGAGTATCATAAGTCATCTTAAAATTGTGCCATAAACAGGATCTTCTATCATATTCATTTATCAGATTTAATTTGCCATCAATATGCGGCAATGCTATAATTGCCTTAAGGATATTAGCCTGGCTCCATAAGGAGAAATTATGTCAATTACCCACCACTTAGTGCAAAAGCACTTGAAGTGGGGGCTTCTTAAGAGAATCTTTTGTTTCTTTTAAGATGTCGGTTGACTAGCCTAAGTCTTAACTGACTACGTTATTTAAGTCATGATACCCGTGGACGTAATGCCTAATCTACGGCTCTATCGTATGTGATTAAACAACTCTTTTGGGTACGGAGCAGTGTCACATACTAAAAAAGCTTTTTATAACATTGGCGAAGGCATCATTGCCGGAGCAATCCGGCGTTATGTATTAACTTACATACCAACAGAAAGGAGAATCCAAATATAAGAAATGGCAGCACGCCATTCCTCCCCGACCCAAAGAGGACGGGGTATCTGGCTAGCTAAAAGATGAATATTGATTTGGAATATTATAAAATTTTTTATCATGTAGCAAAAGCGGGAA
>ENA-UOOR01001233-UOOR01001233.1-fermentation-metagenome-genome-assembly--contig:-NODE-1233-length-31330-cov-12.688665_pt1 | contig 31330 bp, 22 predicted proteins | sample MGYA00245780_ERZ724029 | MGnify/ENA primary metagenome ERZ724029 (study PRJEB28704, sample SAMN03018315) | fermentation metagenome | biome: anthropogenic terrestrial biome; feature: soil... | reverse complement strand
TCTCATACTGCTGTTTAATCCTTCTTAGTTTTTTGGTTCATGATTGCCTGAACCTTTAATGGAAGACCAAACAGGTTAATAAAGCCTTCGGCATCCTTCTGGTTATAAACATCATCTTTTCCAAAGGTGCATAGTTCTTCGCTGAATAGTGAGTATGGAGATTCACTTCCTGCAGGAGTTATATTGCCTTTATACAGCTTCAGCTTAACCTTTCCTGTAACATTCTTCTGAGTTACATCAACAAAGGCTGAAAGAGCCTCGCGCAAAGGAGTGAACCATTGTCCATAATATACAAGCTCGGCAAAACGTTGAGACAATATATCCTTGTAATGCAGGGTGTCTCTGTCAATACAAAGAAGCTCCAGCTCACGATGTGCTGCATATAAAATGGTGCCTCCCGGTGTTTCATATACACCTCGGGATTTCATTCCAACGAGACGGTTCTCCACAATGTCAATTATACCGATTCCGTTTTCACCACCTACACGGTTTAATTCCATCATAAGCTCCACAGGCTTCATCGACTTGCCGTTCAATTTTACAGGAACACCCTTTAAAAATTCGATCTCAATATATGTTGCTTTATCCGGCGCTTTTTCGGGAGTAACTGAAAGCTTAAGAAGCCTGTCATATACGGGCTCGTTTGATGGATCCTCAAGCTCGGAGCCTTCGTGGCTCAAATGCCATAAATTTAAATCCCGGCTATAATTGTCTTTTTTAGTAACAGGTATCGGTATGTTTCTTTCTGTAGCATAATCAATTGCATCCTCTCTTGAACGAATATCCCAAATTCTCCAAGGTGCAATAATTTTCAGTTCAGGGGCAAGGGCTTTAACTGTAAGCTCAAAGCGAACCTGATCATTTCCTTTTCCGGTGGCTCCGTGGGCTATAGCAGTGGCGCCTTCCTTCTTTGCAATTTCAACCATTCTTTTTGCTATAATCGGTCTTGCAAAAGATGTTCCAAGCAAATATTTGCCTTCGTATACGGCACCTGCTTTAAGCGTTGGATAAATATAGTCGGTAATGAATTCTTCTTTTAAATCCTCAATATAAAGCTTTGAAGCTCCTGTTTTAATAGCTTTTTCGTTAAGGGGCTCCAGCTCTTCACCCTGACCAACATCAGCAGCCATTGCGATAACCTCGTAATCATAGTTTTCCTTAAGCCAAGGAATGATTATTGAAGTATCCAGACCGCCCGAATATGCCAGTACAACTTTTTCCTTATTCGCCATACAAAATCTCTCCATTCTATGTTAAAATAATTACATATTAATTAATGTGTAATGTTTGGTCATAATTATACATCTTAATGTATATTTATGCAACCGCTATTTTTTTATTAGGGACTGTTTAAACAGTAGTCTATTATGTAGACAAATATAGACGTTAGTGGACACACATGCCTAATGACTGTAACTGATTAATTAGTTTCTAGCTTAAGTGACTGCGATGTGTGAAAATATATTGCAGGATGAACTACGATTGTATACACATTTGTCTACCAAAGAATAAGGAGATTATTAATTTGATTATAATGGGTATAGACCCCGGGTTTGCAATAATGGGGTTTGGTGTAATTGACTATAGGGGCAACCGTTTTCGCACTTTGGATTATGGTGCAATAACAACACCCGCTAAAATGATTTTACCAAATAGGTTGCTTCTGATTGAAGAGGGGCTTAATGCTCTGATTGATAAATACAAGCCGGAAGCAGTTTCAGTTGAGGATTTGTTTTTTAATACAAACACAAAAACAGCTATTAAAGTCGGACAGGGCAGAGGTGTAGCCCTTTTATGCGCAGCAAGAGCGGGGATATCTGTACATGAATATACACCCCTTCAAGTTAAGCAGGGGGTTACCGGCTATGGACGAGCTGATAAAAGTCAGGTTCAGTATATGGTTAAGGTTTTGCTTGGTCTTAATGAAACACCAAAGCCCGATGATGCTGCCGATGCATTGGCAATTGCCATATGCCATGCGCACAGCTATAGAAATCTTGACAAAACCTGTGGTTTATGAGGGGAGAGTAGCATGATTGCTTTTATAAAAGGAAAATTACAGGCGAAAAGCCGTGAGTCACTGGTAGTAGAAACCGGAGGAATCGGGTATAGGGTTTTTGTTCCCCTGACAGCAGTGGAAAGCTTAAACCAAATTGGATCCGAGGTTAAAGTGCATACATATATGCATGTGCGTGAAGATGCGTGCATTTTATATGGTTTTTTAACAGAGGAAGAGCTAAAAATGTTTGAGCAGCTTATTAAGGTGTCAGGAGTAGGACCCAAAGCTGCAATTTCATTAGTTTCTTATCTTTCACCATCACAGTTTGGTCTTGCAGTTTTAACTGATGACGCAGATGCGTTTGTTAAAGCCCCCGGGATAGGGCGAAAAACAGCATTGAAGATTATACTTGAGCTCAAGGACAAGATCAAGAAAGAACAGGGAGCAGAGCTTAAGAACCTATCATTTGCAGTAGACTCTCAGGGAAAATCAGAGAACAAGTTCCAGGATGCTGTCGGAACCCTTGTGATGCTTGGATATACCGTTCAGGAAGCAAATCAGGCGGTATCGCGGGCATACAGTGAAGAAAATAGTCTTGAAACCATTATACGTGATTCGCTGAAAAGTCTTGCACTATAATTTGGTTATCACCTAATGTATAGGCATCTTAGAATTGGTTAGAGTGGAGGTAAAAAAATTGGATGACAGGCTTATAGATTGTGATTTTCGTCAGGAAGATTTTGAGGAAACCGGTCTTCGCCCAAAAAGTTTTGAGGAATATGTTGGTCAAAAAAAAGCAAAAGAAAACCTTAAGGTATTTATAGAAGCAGCAAAGCAACGAAAAGAGGCTTTGGATCACGTTTTGCTGTACGGCCCTCCCGGCCTTGGTAAAACTACTTTGTCGGGCATAATTGCTTCAGAAATGGGTGCTAACATGAAAGTAACCTCCGGTCCTGCCATTGAAAAACCGGGAGACTTAGCTGCTATTCTTACAAACCTTGGACCTCTTGATGTACTGTTTATTGATGAAATTCATCGACTGAATCACTCTGTTGAAGAAATTCTTTATCCGGCAATGGAGGATTTTGCTCTTGATTTAATAATAGGGAAGGGACCAAGTGCTCGCTCCATAAGGCTTGAGCTCTCGAAATTTACTTTAATTGGTGCAACAACCCGAGCAGGTCTTTTAACATCACCGCTTCGTGACCGTTTTGGTATAATAAACCGATTAGAGCTATATTCAAATGAAGAGCTTAAAAAAATTGTAATCAGATCAGCTGGGATATTAAACATACAGATTGAAGATCAGGCTGCCGCTGAGATTGCTGCAAGATCCCGTGGAACACCTCGTATTGCCAACCGTCTTTTGAAACGTATCAGGGATTTTGCACAGGTCAGGTCAAATGGTGTTATAAATCTTGGGATTGCCAGATATGGTCTTGAAGCACTTGAGGTGGACGAGAAAGGTCTCGACCGGGTGGACAGAAATTTATTATACTGCATTATACAAAAATTTGGCGGAGGTCCTGTAGGTTTAGATACCCTTGCAGCATCTACAGGTGAGGAAGCTGATACCATTGAAGACGTATATGAACCGTTTTTAATGCAATTAGGTTTTATTCAGAAAACACCACGGGGACGAAAAGTTACTACTCTGGCATATAGGCATTTGAATATTGAGCCGGAACAGCCGGAGCAAATAAGCATCATAGAATAATTACATTCAAAAAGCTCCAGAGGTTCACGGAAAAGTAAAGAGAGCCTGCGTGTTTTATTATACAATGAGTGTTGAAAACAAAAATCACTTATGCCGGTGAAAAATATTTTTCTTATTCATAAAGGGCATATAGATGCATGTATTACATGAGGGTGTTCTTTTAAAAGGAATAAAACAATAAAAAAGAATAAAGAAAGAACAAAAAATCGAAGAATGAGTCGGGATAAATGAAGTTTTTAAAGTATATTTACAGACCGGGAGGAGAAGATTATATGGCTGTTAAAATAGGATTTATTGGTACAGGGAATATGGGCGGAGCAATATTAAAAGGCCTTTCTGTACAACATGACAAATATGAGATCTTTGCATATGAATTAAATACAAAGCTTGCTGATGATTTAAGCCGGAGTTATGCTGTAAAGTTTCTAAATTCGATAGGAGGGCTCATTGATACTTGCCAGGTTGTTATTGCTGCTGTGAAGCCTTCACAAATGGATGTTGTGATGAAAGACTGCGCAAATCATTTTGACTCGAAAAAGCTGTTCATTACAATAGCTGCAGGTCTTCCAATAAAATATTATGAAAGCTTCCTCGGAAGTGATAAGAAAATCGTCAGAACTATGCCAAACACCCCTGCCTTAGTCGGTGAGGGGATGACTGTTGTATCCTATGGAAAGAATGTTGAAAGGAGCGAAATTGAGCTTGTTATAAGCATCTTTTCCAGTATGGGAAGAGTTGAAGAATTACCCGAAAGTATGATGAGTGATGTGATAGCTCTTACAAGCAGCAGTCCGGCATATGTTTTTATGATGATAGAAGCAATGGCAGACGCAGCTGTAAAGTTTGGGATACCAAGAAATACAAGCTACAGGCTTGCTGCCCAGACAGTAATGGGTTCTGCTAAGATGGTTTTAGAAACAGGCAGGCATCCTGCCGAATTAAAGGATATGGTTTGCTCACCTGCAGGAACTACTATTGAAGCTGTTGCTGCCCTTGAAAATAAAGGTTTTCGTAATGCCATTATTCATGCAATGGACGAATGCACAAAAAGGGCTAAGGAAATCGGCAGGGAGGCTGATAAATGAGAGAGGTTGAAATCTATACTGACGGTGCATGCTCTGGAAATCCCGGAAAGGGTGGATGGGGTACAATTCTAATATATAAAGGGAAAGAAAAAATTTTATCAGGTTTTGAGCTTGAAACTACAAACAACAAAATGGAGCTTTTGGCGGCAATAAAAGGTCTTGAAGCATTAAAAGAAAGCTGTCGTGTTAAACTATACAGTGACAGTGCTTATCTTGTAAATGCTTTTACAAAAGGATGGCTTAATAGCTGGATTAAAAACGGATGGGCCAGAGGCGAGAAAAAGGAAGAGCTTAAAAACCTCGATTTATGGAAGCAGCTATATGCTTTGTCACAAAAGCATACTATGGAATGGATTAAAGTGAAAGGCCATTCTGACAATGTATACAATAATCGCTGTGACAAGCTGGCGACAGGTGAAATTGCAAAAAACGAGGAGAAAAGTGTATGAATTATTATGAGAAGACAATCAAGGAAGAACGGAAATACACGGGAAATATCATTAATGTCGAAAGGCTTACAGTGGAGCTGCCTAACGGAAAAGTAGCTACAAGGGATGTTGTAAGACACCCCGGTGCTTCGGTGGTTGTTCCCATTACGGATGATGGTATGCTGCTTATGGTCACACAATTCAGAAAGCCCAACGACATGATTTCATTGGAAATACCCGCAGGAAAGCTTGATGACGGCGAGGAACCGGAAATTTGCGCTAAAAGAGAATTATGTGAAGAAACCGGCTTTATTGCGGGAAATATAACGAAAGCATTTGAGATTCATTCTACTCCGGGGTTTTCTGATGAGGTTCTCCATATTTATGTAGCAACAAACCTTGAAGAAGCAGAGGCTTGTCCTGACGAGGATGAGTTTATAACCTGCAGCAAACACTCTATAGCGGACTTGTTAGATATGGTCTATCGTGGGGAAATAACCGACGCAAAAACCATAATAGGTATCTTTTTAGCTGATAAAATTACAAAAGGTGAGCATAAAATCAGCTAAGTTTGCATAAATATGAATTATGTGGTAAATTAATAAGAAGAGATCAGGGAAACATGATGAATCTTAAAAACAGCATATGTGGTACCGCATAGGCATGATTAAATTTCAGTTTAATAAAAGCGGGGACATTAGTTTTACCATGGCAATTATACACAGCGAAGTTGACACAGTTTTATCTCTGATATGATGCGAGCAGAAATAAACTTATCGAAATGTAGGGGTGGAATGCGATGGAAAATTTAGTTACTGCATTTATTAATTATTTGAGAGAAGAGAAAAAGCTTTCTCAAAACACACTTATGTCTTATAAACGTGATATTGAACAGTATATAATGTATCTACAGGATAAGAATGTAGAAAACATTCAGCAAAGCAGCAAAACAACTATTTCAACTTATATGAATCACCAAAACAAACAAGGAAGAGCAATAACAACGATCTCCAGAAGTCTTGCTTCAATTAGGGCTTTTTACAGGTTCTTAATTTCACATGACTTTGTAAAGGGCAATCCCACAATCGGTTTGGAGTCACCAAAGGTGGAGAAAAAAATCCCACAAATCCTTTCAGAGGAAGAAGTGAAGATTTTATTAAGCCAACCGCAAAAAATGGGGCTTAAGGGAGTCCGGGACAAGGCCATGCTTGAACTGCTTTATTCAACAGGTATTAGGGTTTCAGAATTGATAGCATTGAATGTAGAAAGCGTCGATCTCAATAAGGGAGAATTGACCTGCTGTCATAATAGCCGAGAGAGAAGAATACCGATTAACAAAGGCTGCATAAATATTATGAAAAACTATCTCAAGGAAGTCAGGCCGTTTATGTTAAGAGATAAAAACGAACAGGCGCTGTTTGTAAACACAAACGGGAACAAGCTTACCCGGCAAGGGTTCTGGAAGATTGTAAAGTACTACACATCTAAGGCAAATTTACAGAAAGATATTACTCCCCACACATTAAGGCACTCTTTTGCAGCACACCACTTGCAGAGGGGAGAAAATTTAAAGGATATCCAGTTAAAACTGGGCCATTCCGATATATCCTCAACCCAGGTTTACCTGCACTTAGCTGATGTGGATTTGTAGTTTTGGATTTGTAGTTTTGGATTTGTAGTTTTGGATTTGTAGTTTTTGTGAAGGATAAAACATAAAAAACCCTCAAGTTTGCGGAGGTTTTTTTGTGCTGTTTTAGAAGCTCACTATCGGCAGCTTACTGTGTACCCCATGGATTTAAGGATATTCAGGCTGTTTATTTGGCTTTCTTTGTCGTAGAAGCAAATCTCCATAGCGCCATTTTCCATCTCACGGCTGTTGTTAATACCGATGTTTTTGATACTAATACCGTGTTTGCCCAGCTCGCTGGCTATGGTGCCTATAACCCCCGGACGATCATCAACATCGACAATGATGTCGTAGGTTTTAAATAAAGCACCAACTCTTTTTTCCGAAAATGAATCCCTATAATCCTTGGCATCGGAAAACAGAGTCTTTATTTCGCTTTCATCATTGCTATTTAACGAATTGACATATTGCTCCATTTTTCTTGTGAAAGCTGAAAGGATTGAAATAATATTATCCTTATTTGCAAAGCATATGCTTTTCCATATTTCAGGCGAGGATGATGCTATTCTTGTAATATCTCTGAACCCTCCGGCTGCTAAAGTGTGCATAAGCTTTTTGTCATCATCAAGCTCATTTATAGTATTTACTAAAGAAGAAGCCAAAACATGGGGCACATGGCTTATTGCTGCTGTTGCGTAGTCATGCTCTTCCGGCTCTAAAACAATTGGCAGTGCGCCAAAGGATTTTAAAAATTGAGTTAATTTTTTTATGTAGTTTTCTCCGATGCCCTTTAGCGGGGTTAACACATAGTAGGCATTTTCAAAAAGATTGTGCCGTGCTGCCTTGTAGCCTGTAGCCTCTGATCCTGCCATAGGATGCCCGCCAATAAACTGGCATGGCATGTTAATGTTTGCAATAGCTTTTATAACATCGGTTTTTGTGCTTCCCACATCCGTTAAGATGCAATCCTTGTTCACAATGCCGCTAAGCTTTCTGACAACTGACGGGATTACATCTACCGGAACGCAGACAAAAATGATTTCGCAATCCTTAAAGCTGTCATCTATTTCATAAGCTGCAATTTGTATTGTACCCTCTTTAAGAGCCAATCTTGTTATATCAGGGTTCCGATTATAGGCTACAACACATTCCGCTAAGCCCTTGTTTGACACAGCTTTTACAATAGAACCTCCAATTATGCCAAGACCGATAAAACCTATTTTTTTCACTTGCTCATCACCTTCCCGCAAAGGTCTGCTAAAGGTTTTAACTCAGAAAGCATGTTTTGGAATTCTTCGAAATTTAACGACTGTGCTCCATCAGATAATGCCTTAGACGGTGTTGGATGAACCTCAACCATTATGCCATCGGAACCAACAGCTAATGCTGCTTTGCATAAAGGTGTAACATAATCTCTTACACCGGTTGCATGGCTCGGATCGATTAAAACAGGCAGATGTGATTTACTACGTATTACCGGGATAGCGCTTATATCAAGTGTATTTCTTGTTGCGGTTTCAAAAGTCCTTATTCCTCTTTCACAAAGAATTACTTGATTATTACCTTCCCGCATTATATACTCAGCTGCATTTAGCCATTCATCTATTGTTGCAGAAAGACCACGCTTTAACACAACGGGCTTGCCTGCTTTTCCGACTTCCTTAAGCAATTCAAAGCTGTGCATGTTTCGTGCACCGATTTGAAATACATCGACATAATCAACTGCAATCTCTAAAGTTTTCAGGCTTGTCACCTCTGTAACAATAGCCATTCCTGTTTCATCAGCCGCTTCCTTCAGATACTCAAGACCTTGCTGACCAAGCCCTTGGAAAGCGTAGGGAGAAGTTCTCGGTTTAAAAGTACCGCCTCTTAAAAAGCTTACTCCCAGACTTTTCAAAAAACGTGCTGTTTCAAGAATTTGTTCTCTGCTCTCAACCGAGCAGGGACCAGCTACGACAGAGAATGAATTTCCGCCTATTGTAAAGCCTTTAACCTTAATAACGCTTGGTTCCGGTTTGAATTTTCTGTTGCTTAGCTTATATGATTCGGTAATGGGTACGAGTTTATCCACCCCGTCCATTGCTTCAAGATTTGATTCGGATAATATTGATTTATCACCGACAACACCAATAATCGTAAGCTGCTTTCCCGTTGACAGATGCGCTTTTAGCTGTTTTTTTTCCAAAACCTCTATAACCCGCTGAATGTTATTTTGACTTGCATCCGGTTTCATTACAATAATCATATTATTAACCTCCTGCTACCGTTCTTCCGTACTACATTTTACATGACTTACTATTTATTTCAATGTGTTAATAGTGTACTAACACAAATACTATATTAACACAAAAAAACCGTATTTATAAGATTTGGTTATAGTTCTTTCCATTATCATTATTTCTTTTTGGTTATTGTCTTTTCTATTGCTTCTGATTTGTCTTTAGTTGAAGTTTTTTTCTTGGCTACCGATTTTTTTGACGTAGCGCTCTCTTTGGTGGTGGCATTATCTTTAGTATTAGCCTTATCTTTGGCGGTATCTTTCTCCTTAACGGTAGGTTTCCTCTTAGTAGTAGACCTATCTTTAGCGGTAACCTTTTCTTTAATAGAAGACTTCTCCTTGGAGGTAAGCTTCTCTTTAGTAACAGTCTTCCCCTTGGTAGTAGGTTTCTCTTTAGCAATAGCTTTTACCTTAGTGGCAGCTTTTTCTTTAGTATTAGCCTTTTCTTTAGTAGTAAACTTCTCTTTAGAAACTGGCTTCTCTTTGGTTAGGGCTTCTTCTTCCATATCAATACCAAACATGGCTGAAATATCATCATCATTGATTGCTCTTTTGCTTTTTTTATCTGACTTTTTGAGAAGTGTTTCTGATTTTTGCGTGATTGCTTTTGAAATCAGATCATCGATGTTTGCATCACGCAAAACAAAAAACAGTCCGGGGTTATTATCCAGCCTGGCGCCAATACCATAAAGAACGGCTGCCACATGCTTACACATGCTTGCCCAGTCAGGACAGCTGCAAGAAAAAGATATTTCCTTTGGTGCGGGGAAAAGCCCTGTACCTTTAGCAGTAAACAATTCCTCGAGTTCTTTCGGAAATTTTCCATCTATTAATTCCTGAAGTGATTCTATCTTTCCCTCACAGGATTTTATAATACTATCCCACGATTTTTTGCTCAGAGGTTCAATAGTAACATCAACATCGTACGGCTTTTTCCTGCTCCCTTGTACTAAAGCAGTAACTCTTCCGGGAGCTATCTTTAAGTCCAACACCGCTCCGTGCCGGACATAGCTGCTTCCTCGTCCTATCCGGTTTTCATAATCGGAATATCTTTCTAAATTATTGTTCCACGCATTTCCCCACCATGTCAAAGCAAGCTTTCTTCCACTTATAACAACCGGTTCAATACCTGGGTTTTTCTTTCTAAGCTTTTCAATCGCAGATTGGTTTCTTTCTATCTTTTCTGCTACAGTAGCTTGCTTTTTATATCCATATCCGTATCCATAACCATATGACATAACCCTAATCAACTCCATTCTGCGTGAAATTTGCTAATTTGCTAATCTGAACAAATCCATCAATTGCTTGTTATCCATTTCCGTGATCCAGTTTTCCTGGGCATCCGGAATGATATCTTTTGAAAGCTTAATCTTTTCCTCAATCATTAAATCAATCTTCTCTTCAATTGTACCTCTTGTAATGAACTTATGCACAATGACATTTTTCTGCTGCCCTATTCTGAATGCTCTATCTGTCGCTTGGTTTTCTACAGCGGGATTCCACCACCTGTCAAAGTGTATTACATGGTTTGCGGAGGTCAGATTAAGACCAACTCCGCCGGCTTTAATTGAGAGTACAAGGAACGGAACATATTCAATGCCCTGGAAACTCTCAACAAGCTCTTTCCTTTTTGTCACAGGGGTTCCTCCATGCAGAACCAGCCCTTTGTGATGAAAAATTGTTTCAAGGAAATCCCGTAATGGTTCGGTGATTTCTTTGAACTGGGTAAACACCAGAACCCTTTCTCTCTTTTCATATATTGTTTCACAGATTTCACGCAGTCTTTCATATTTTCCGCTCTCATGCTCATCGTAGGAATCCTGTCCAAGATATTGAGACGGGTGATTGCAAATCTGCTTAAATTTCATGATGGAGGTAAGAATCAAGCCCTTCCTAGCTATTCCTTCTTCTGCTGATTCTAATTTTATTTTAAGCTCGTTTACCAGATCATTGTATAATGCTGCCTGCTTTTTAGCAAGAGTAGAATATGTCTTCATCTCAATCTTTTCCGGCAGATCAGCTATTATTGCTTTATCCGTTTTTAACCTTCTCAAAATGAAAGGTGTTACGACTTTTTTCAACCGGGAATAGCCATTTTGATTTTCCTTAAGCCTTTTAGTAAAGCCGGTAAACTCTTTTGGATTTCCTAACAGCCCTTTATTAAGAAAATCAAATAAAGACCAGAGATCCGAAAGACGGTTTTCAATTGGGGTTCCGGTCATAGCAATTCTATAGGCTGCTTTTAATTGTTTAACAGCTTTTGTTTGTTTAGTTCCCGGGTTTTTAATAGCCTGAGCCTCATCCAAAATAAGCACATCCCAGTCTACTTTACTTAGCCAATCAATTCTCAGAACCATTCCGTATGTTGTAATAAACAGGTTTGTTTCTTCCGGTAGCTGCGTATTGTCGTTAATCATAGCCTTGTTTTCAGAAGAATGCATTACCATGAATTTTAGGGAAGGCGCAAATTTCTTAATTTCATTAACCCAGTTTCCGATAAGCGAAGCAGGTATAACCAAAAGTGCTTTTTGTTGCATCTTATGTTTTGATTCCGGTGTGTTTATTAATGAATTGAGAAGAGCTATCACCTGAACCGTTTTCCCGAGCCCCATGTCATCTGCAAGGCATGCCCCGAGCCCAAGCCGCTTCATAAAATTAAGCCATGAAACACCTTTTTGTTGATACAATCTTAGATTTGCATGGAAGTCCTCGCCACAGGAAACAGCTTCAATTTTATCAGGGCGTGTCAATTTTGATACAACTGTGTTCAACCATTCGCCATTTGTCATTTCAAATTCACAGGTTTCTTGCGGGATATTTAATATTTCCTGAGAATTTAATTGGAAACGCATAGCTTCCATCATGCTGAGGTCTGTTTTGCCCATCATGGATTGTGCCTTTTCATAAGCCTGTAGAGTCTCTTTTAGTTTTTTATGATTTACCTCTACCCATTTACCTTTTATGAATGCAAGGCCTTCTGTTTCAGATAGCAGTTTCTTTAGTTCTTCAATTGTAATGTTTTCATTACCGATGGATAATTGAGCATCGAAATCAAGAAGTGCATCAAAGCCTAAATGAGAAGGTTCTTTATTTCCGATACTCACCGATATTTTCAAAGAGTTTGATTTGTTTCTCCACCAGTTTGGAATGCGGCAAAGGATACCTGCTTCTTCATATATGGTAATTTCTTTTAAAAAGGTATATGCCTCTTTCCCTGACAGACCAATCGGATGAAATATTTCACCGGAATCAATAAGCTCTGAAATAAAGACGCTTTTTTGTGACGCCTTGTTTACGGTTGATAACAGCTCAAGCAGCTTCTTATTATCATTCTTATATTCCACCAAAGCATTTTTTAGAGGAAGATGCCTTGACTTGCCATCGCTACCCATACCGGAAGTATAGGTTGCCAAAAAAGCGAAAGGATAGTCTTCTTTTTTGCTCTCAACAAGATGAAAAAAGATACGGCCAATAGGATGTATTTCGGTACTGTGCGAGGTTAAAAAATCCGCTACGCTTCCTGTGTACGCTATAATCTCAAATGAAAAAGCATCGTTCAATCTTTTCCATATATTTTCGACCCATATAAAATCTAAGTACTCCGCGCCGTTTATATAAGGTGCTTTTTGCAGTATTTGATCAACTATATCCGGCTCAGGTTCGATGATGGTTTTTTCTCTTAAAAATTCAACTTCTGGACTAATTGAAACACATTTAATAAAAGCAGCCGATAAAGAGCGGAGAAAATAAACCGTATCTGTCATAGGGATATTTTTATTTACAAATCCCAAATAAAAGAGCGCTTTATATGCGTTATTCTTGTATTCTGCATACAATTTACTCTGTAAAAAAATCTGCCTGTTATCAATCTGTCCGTTCGCTATCTGCCAATCAAGCTCAAAACCTTCTTCGTTGATAAAAGCGTTTAGTTCCATGTCTTGTTTATTAACATTTTCTATATAAAGATTTTGTGTACTAACACTATGCTTTTCTTTGGTTATGCCGTTTATTGCAGCCAATAATTTCATCCTTTCGCCGTTCATATCATCAAACGAGATAAATTCACTTCGCAACATTTTTTGAATCATTTAATATATAAGTTGAACTAAATTTTACTTGTGCCGTCACAAGCAAACGACAAGCAGGAGTAATCATTTTTGCCAAGACACAAGGTTAAGAAAATATTCAACTTATATAGTAAAACAAGAGCTTGCTTCATACCAAAATAACATGCAACAATCTTACTGTCAATAAAAATAGATTTCAAAATATGTATCAACAAGTTATATCAATTTGCTGCTTTAACCCAAGTATATACATTGTTATGGCTATTTTCTGCTATGGTTATGATCTATATAAATTGAACTTAATTTTACTTATGCCGTTGCGAGCATTCAAGGATTATGCTTGCATAATCCAGCAAACACGGAGCGTGCCACAGGTGCGTACCTACTGGAACGTACCTAAACTGGAACGCTCCGACTGAGCGACCCCAGTTTAACAGATGGGGTAGGTATTTTTGCGAAGGCACAGCATTAGAAAAATGCTCAAATTATCTAACCACAACCACAACCACAATCACAAATAACATAATGATTATCATCCAGAAAGTCATTTCGTAACTTTTTGATTTATTATAAATCTCTAAAATTAATTAAGTTTTGTAATAAGGTTGGATACCCCTGTTGTGATTATAGTAAATTTCAGATAGCTGCAACCTTGTGCAATCATAATTTCATTTGATATATTCTTCTGAAATTCCGATATATAAAATAACAGTTAATATTCCACGGATGGATTATATGCAAGGAGGCATGTCTTATGAAGATTGTGGATTCGCGCGTCCAAATGGGCGCAAACTGGGCTGCAACAAAGCAGCAGTATACAAAAGAGTCCTTGGAGTTCTGGAATCAAGGACAGAGCGTAAACACAAACGATAACATCCTTATTGATATTTCCGAGGAAGGGAAATCACTTCAGCAAAAAGCTTTTGTTGTCAGCACCCCCGAGTTATCAAGTGAATATGAGAGTCTGCTTAGCGATAAAGATCTTGAAAAAATAACGCTTATTGAGCAATTCATCTATGTTCTAACGGGGAAAAAAATAAAGCTCAAGGTTTTCAATCCGAAAAAGCTTAATCAAGAAGCTTCAGTACAGCCGGGAAGTGTCCAAACCGCTATTCGTCCGCAAGGCTGGGGGCTTAAGTATGATCGCCATGACTTCTTGAGGGAAGCTGAGAGCATGTCTTTTAGCTCTTCGGGAACCGTAACAACGGCTGATGGGCGCAAGGTTAATTTCAATCTTGCTTTTAATGTCAGCAGGGAGTTTATAAGGAACGAAACCCTGTCTATCCGTGCAGGTGACGCCCTTATTGATCCGCTTGTTATTAATTTCAAGAATTCATCCGCAGAGCTTGGTGACAGAAATTATTCCTTTGATATTGACATGGACGGCGTGGAAGATAACATAGCTTTCACTTCTAAAGGCTCAGGTTTTTTAGCGCTAGACCGTAACAATAACAATATTATTGATGACGGGAGCGAGCTTTTCGGACCTAAAAGCGGAAACGGCTTTTATGAGCTTGCCGCTTATGATGAGGACAATAATGGCTGGATTGACGAGAATGATTCTATATTCAACAAGCTCAGGATTTGGACAATAGACGAAACAGGTAACAAGAAGCTTTTTGCATTAGGAAAGGTGGGAGTTGGAGCCATTTATCTCGGTAATGTAAACTCAGAGTTTGGCTTAAAAACTCAGACCAATGATAATTTAGGACAAATCCGCAGCACGGGTATTTTCCTAAAAGAAAGCGGAGAAGTTGGAACTATTCAGCATGTTGATCTTGCAATATGAACATACTCTGCTTTCACTACAACAATATGAAAATTATACTCGCTTCCAGATAAACACTTTATGGTTTTTTGGGTGATAAACAGCACCAGTATATCCTTGCAAAACTTGCAGCAAGCGCCTGAAATGTGGTATAGTATGGGTAGATTTTTTGCAAAGAAGATGAATCATAGTAGCTAATAATTACTTTATATGGTGGATTGCATTTGATAACAAATACCATATATGATGAATTAACTTTCATCATATAACCTTTGTGCATAAGCTGTGCAAAGTCATAATTCATACATTCTGCTGCAGAGGCTTCAGCTTTGTGATAATTTTAAAATTTGATTCTGCTACAATAAGTCACTTCGTGATTTGCTGATGGAAAGAAATTTTGCAGCTTTAACTAAAAAAATTAGCCATTTATAAGTTGTTTGGAGGGAAATACCTTGGCAGGCAAAACACAAAAGAAAAAGATTAGTAATGTAAAGAAAACCCGCACAAACAGTAAAAAAAGTACTGGTAGCAGCGGTAACGGTGCCAAGAGTGTGAAGAGCACTCGGAGCCGGCAAAAAACAACTCGAGGGAAAGCGGATGCGACAACAAAAGTCACAAAAATAGATGAAAAAGGGCAAAATCGCGAATTTGTGGGGATCTTAATCATTGCATTAAGCATTCTCATCGGTCTGAGTATTTATTATAAAGGGCTTACAGGGCTATTTGGCGAAATTATATTAGAAATATCCACAGGAATGGCGGGCTTTAATGCTTTTTTCATTCCTCCGCTTATGTTCATTTATGGTGTTTTGGTCATATTTTATCCGAGAAGGCCTCAATTCAGAAATAAAACCTTATTGTTTTTCTTATTACTAATCACAATAAGTGCTATTTTTAATGCAGGTACATATAATAAGTCAGATTATATAAACATGTCCGCACACCAATATCTGCAACACTTTTATAAAATAGGGCGGGAAATAACAAACATTCCATACACTTTAAGCGGCGGTGTATTAGGTGGTGTTGTGGCAATTCCCCTTTGCTTAGTGTTCCAAAAAGCAGGTACTATTATAATACTTGGAACTGTTAGTGTTTTATTGGCGCTGATGATTACAGAAATATCAGTGAAGAAGGTCGTTCAGAGCACTGTTGTTAATATGAAAAATTTTAAGGAGAATTTAACTGAGGATTATCAAAAAAGCAGCTTTGAAGTGGACGAGCCTGTTTTCTTAAAGGAATTGGACGAGCCGGCACAAAGCTTTGAAAATAGAATTAAGAGCGCAGACGGCGGAAAAGTAATTGATTTCCCTTTGGGTAGAAATACACCTGATTCAACGGATTTAATGAAAGACATTCCTGCAAAACCTGAAGCATCTGACGAGCCACCTGTGTTAGTCACTGAAAAGAAGATATCAAGAAATCGGAAGAAGTCCGATGGAACACCGGTTCCTGATATTCGCATGGGACCAATGCAGGATCGGGAGTATCAATTTCCACCTTTTTCATGCATGAATGAGCCGCCTGATGGTGGAAAAAACAGCAGAAAGCTAAAATCAGACGCTCTTGAGAATGCAAAAAAACTGGAAGAAACCTTAAACAGCTTTGGAATAAGCGCACAGATAATAAATGTGGCTGTCGGTCCTGCATTTACCAGATTTGAGCTTCAACCCAGTCCAGGTGTTAAAGTTAGCAGGATTGTAAATTTAACTGATGATATTGCACTTAGTTTAGCTGCACAGGGGATAAGGATCGAGGCTCCAATACCGGGAAAAGCCGCGGTGGGCATTGAGGTGCCAAACCGGGAAGTGGCTCCTATACTACTTCGCGAGGTTATTGAAACACCCGATTTTGTTAAATACAAATCTCGTTTGGCGGTAGGTTTGGGAAAAGATATTTCTGGTAATAATACAATTATTGATTTAGGAAAAATGCCTCATTTGCTCATTGCGGGTGCTACAGGTTCGGGTAAAAGTGTTTGCATTAATAGCATAATAATCAGTCTCCTTTATAAATCTACCCCGGAAGAGGTCAAGCTGCTAATGATTGATCCTAAAGTTGTAGAGCTGGGAGTTTATAATGGAATACCTCATCTTTTGATACCTGTTGTAACGGATCCGGCAAAGGCAGCAGGCGCTCTTCAGTGGGCAGTGCAGGAGATGGTTAACCGTTATAAACTTTTTGCGGATATGGGTGTTCGCGATTTAACCGGGTACAATCAGAGCATAGAGGAGGCTAATGAAGGCTTTAAGCTTCCTCAGGTAGTTATTATAATTGATGAGTTGGCGGATTTAATGATGGTAGCGCCCCATGATGTGGAGGACTCCATATGCAGGCTGGCACAAATGGCAAGAGCGGCGGGAATGCACTTGGTTATTGCAACTCAGAGGCCGTCGGTAAATGTAATAACCGGTGTTATTAAGGCAAACATACCGTCAAGAATTTCATTTGCAGTTTCCTCTCAGGTGGATTCCAGAACCATATTGGATATGGCTGGGGCGGAAAAGCTTTTAGGCAAAGGTGATATGCTGTATTACCCTGTTGGTATGCAAAAGCCTATCCGCGTCAAAGGAGCTTTTGTTTCCGACAAGGAAGTTGAGCAGGTTGTGGATTATGTAAAAGAGCAGGTAACTGTGAAATATGACGAGGATATTATTGAAAAGATCGCTGAAAACAACGAAGCTCCTGATAAAGTGGAAATAGATGCGGATGAGTTGCTTCCACAAGCTATTGATTTGGTGATTAGCTGTGGGCAAGCCTCGGTTTCGCTAATACAAAGGCGTTTTAAAGTAGGTTATGCCCGTGCTGGCAGAATTGTGGATCAAATGTCCGAGAGGGGCATTATCAGCGGATTTGAAGGAAGTAAGCCTAGAAGAGTGCTTATTAGCAAAGAGCAATGGGATGAAATGAAGATGGGTATGGAGGATTGAAGATGAATGTTCCCATGATTTTTGTGGCAGTAATCATATGCCTTATGGCGCTTTATACAATGAACAGGTTCATCAGAAGACCGGGGGTTTTTTCGATTTTTTTGCTGCTTATTCAGCTGCTTACAGCATCGGTTACAATTTTTTCAATTTTTGAAAATGTTATGACTACACCTGTTTTTGAGCTTTCTGTAATACTTTCCGGTGTTGTTCTCCCTACATTGGTTATTATTTATGATCACTGCATTACTCATAAAAAAATGAAAAAGATGGGCGTCATTGTAGAGTTTATTGAAAAAAAAGAAAAAAAGACTCAAGAGCGTTGGAGTATTTCTGCTTTTACTGAATCAGCGGAGCTTTGGAAGCAAGAGATTCATTCATCTGATGTTTTCCGCTCACTATCAGTTAAGGAAATAAAAATAAAAGAAAACATAAAAAAGCAACTTGTTCTAATTCAGCGTTTAATTAATCTGGAGCGTTATGAAAGAGCAGCAGAACAGTATCGTTTTATTTTATCAATTCTCCCGGATTCGCCTTTGGTTGCGTACAATACAGGATATTTGTACTGTTTTATCGGGAGGTATCGTGAAGCATACAAAATCCTTCGAAAAGCTCTTGCTATGAATAAAAAAGCGGATATATCAACATTCGGTTCAATTAAATCTGAAAGTTCAGAAAAGCCAGAAAAATACGGTATGACCGAGAAATTAGAAAAGCCTGGAAAATATGTCGTGACTGAAAAATCAGGGAATCTTGAAAAATATGACATGGAAGAAAAACTAGAAAAGACTAGAACATCTGAAACATCCGAGATTACCAAAAAATCCGGGAAGTCATATAAGCAATATAGTAATAAGGATTTTGATGCAATGATCCATTTCAACATTGGATTTGCGTTATACAATTTAAAAAAATACGAGCATGCAATAAGGCATTTCCAAAAGGTTATAGAGTACAAGCCTGACTTGTCGGTTGCTTATAAAAATATCGCCCGGGCTTTTCTGAAAATCAATATGAATGACAAAGCCATTGAATACCTTGAAAAGGGCAGGCTTGATTTACATGATGAAAAAATGAGAATTGTTCTTGGAAGCATCTATTATGAGAAAAACGACACCAAAAAAGCTTTGGAGGTTTTGGATGAGGCTGCCATATCAAGTACCAAACAGCTGGAAGCGCTGCTATGGAGAGGCAAGGCTGCAATAAAAGAGAAAGAGTTTGATAAAGCGATGGGGTGTTTCAAAGCACTTGTTCAAAAAGAGCCGGAAGAAGCCAGGCATTATCATCATCTTGCACTTGCGCAAAGGTTGGCAGGTGAAAAGGAAGCTGCGCTTAGAACATACGAAAAAGGAATTGGTATAGCACCGCATAATAGCGTTTTATTATACAATATGGGAACTTTGCTGGACGAGCTTGGAAAGAAAGAAAAAGCGGTACAGGTTTTATATAAATCACTTCAATGTGATGAAATACCGGAGGATGCGTTTAACTATCTGGGTGTTTTGCTTGGGCAGCTGAAACGCTATCGCGAATCTGTACAGGTTTTTGAGAAAGGAATATATTTATATAAAAATTCCTATCAGCTTTATTTTAATCAAGGTATTGTGCTTGAAATGGCCAGGCGGCTTGAAGATGCATCTGTTTCCTTTGAAAAAGCTTATGAGCTTGACAGAAAAGATCCTGTGCTAATTTATTATTATACAGCAACTCTCTTGAAATTGCGGGAATACTCCAAAGCGATCAGAATATACAAAACAGGCATATCAAATTTCCCAAAAGACGCAGAGCTGATATACGGGCTGTCAAAGGTATATGTAAACATGGGAGAAACGGACATAGCTGTAGATCTTCTAAAAAAAGCGTTGGAGCTTGATTCCTCATATATTATAAAATTAAAAAAAGATATTGATTTTAAAATACTATATAACCATTCAGAGTATCAATCACTTCTTAGCTCTTAATCCGTTTTAGCTTTATGTTGGAGGTAGAGCTTCGGAGTGTGTTGCCTTTCGTTATTGAAATCAGTTAAACCTCCAATTGCTTTTCTGTATGAACCTCTGAAAAACAACAGAATCTGCTGAAATTTTGTTAATTAATAGCATGATTAAGCCGATAAATATAAAGGTTGTTCTTTTTTTAGCAAACTTATGGGTTGTAAAATAGTTGAGCTATAATATTTGAACTTGCAAATAGTCATTCTATTGCACGAACTCATTCTGCTTAAAAATGTCTGATTTAATTGGGGTAATAAAATAATGAGTAGTCTGATGGTTCTTGTATATCTTATAACAAGCTTTATCTATGTTTATATCGGAGTATCTTCTTTTATTTATGCTCCAAAAAGTAAGCTTAATCGAGTTTTTTTAATATTATGTATTGATTTAGCATTTTGGGCAGTTATGTTGACATTTATGAATGTAATGCCGGATGCGGAGACAGCTATTATATTCAGAAGGATTGCAACACTTTTCTGGAGTGTAACATATTGCCTGTTCCTGCACTTTACATTGATATTAACAGGGAGAGACAGTTTTCTGAAAAACCCCATTAAATCTGTGTTAGTTTATAGCCCGGCGCTCATTTCAATTTGGTTATACTATTTTTATAACCCTGTCACCCATGATAAAATTATTAAGCTTCCGATCGGATGGGCTTATTCGGTAAACTACGGGCAAGGTCTGCTGTTGGATTCGTTTCTTCCGGTTTATTGTTTAACATATGTATCAATCTGTATTATTCTGCTTTACAGGTGGGGGAAGGAGTCATCCGTAAAAAGAATAAAGCATCAGACGAAAATCATTATATCAACAATAGTTGCAGTGCTTATACTTGGTTCATTTACAGATGTTATTTTGCCCGCGATTGGGGTTTCAACGCTACCAGCTTTTACAGTTACATTTATTATTGTACCGATATACGGGATGTGGTATTTAAACAAAAGATTCCGCACGATGAACCTTGAACCACGTAATGTTGTTATTGATGTAATCGAGACAATGGGCGAGGGTATGATTATTACAAATCATGGGGACTCGATTCAAGATATAAATAGAGGAGCATTAAAAATGCTGGGCTTCACCTTTGAGGAGTTGAGTAATAAACATATCTCGGTAATTTCAGAGAACTATGATGATATTTCTGGAATGGAATCTAATGACAGAAAGGAATTAAATTTAATAAAAAGGTGTGGTGACACACTGCCCGTGCTATTAACTATATCATCGCTATATGATGAATGGAATGAGGTTTATGGAAATGTTATAATATTCCAAGATCTCACAGAAATAAAGATAATACAAGCTGAACTTATAAATTCTCATGAGGAGCTTGAACGCAAGGTTATGGAAAGAACAAAAGAACTGAATTATGCTAATGAAGAGCTAAGAAACGAAATTCATTCTCGCATTGAAATGGAGCAGGAAATAAGAAAGCTTGCTTACTATGACCAATTAACGGGGCTCCCAAATAAAAAGATGTTTATGAATTATCTAAGCAAGAAAATTCATGAAAACCAGCGAAATGAGCTTTCATTAGCTATAATGTACCTTGATTTGGATTCATTCAAAATGATTAATGATACAATGGGGTATTCAAAGGGAGAAGAACTGCTAACTCAGGTTTCAGAGCGTTTGTTAAAATCCTTAAGAATTAGTGACACTGTTTCGAGGGTAGCAGGGGACGAGTTCCTTATTCTAATACAAAATAACCCCAATGAAAAAACAATCGATGTAGTTGCGTCTAAGTTAATTAAGGCTTTTTGCAAACCTTTTATAGTGTCTGATAAAGAAGTGCATATAACAGCAAGTATAGGTGTGTCAACATATCCTGTTGATGGTGAGGATGCAGACACTTTAGTTAAAAATGCGGATATTGCGATGTACAGAGCAAAGGAAAGAGGGAAAAACAAATACGAAATATGTACACCGTTTATGCGAACAAGCTTAGTTGAAACAATGAAGTTTACCAACCAACTGTACAGAGCTGTTGGTCAAAAAGAATTTATTCTCCATTACCAACCACAGGTTGACATAAGAACCGGAGAAATTGTAGGTTTTGAGGCATTAATTAGGTGGAATCATCCCGAATTAGGCGAGGTTCCACCAGGTAAATTTATTCCTATTGGCGAAAAAACCGGTCTTATAATACCAATATCCGAATGGGTGCTTGAAACCGCATGCAAGCAAAATAAAGTATGGCAGGAACAAGGTGCTGCTCATATTCCTATAGCTGTTAACCTTTCAGCAAAGCAGTTAATTGATTATGATTTGGTGGAAGTTGTGTCTGGGATACTTAATAAAACCGGACTTGATCCTAGGTACTTAGAAATGGAGATAACCGAAAATACATTAATGGAAGACGTAGATGTTATAAGTGACACTTTGAACAAGCTGAGTAAAATGGGTATCAGAATTTCAATAGATGATTTTGGTACAAAATACTCATCCTTAAGTTATTTAAAACAACTTCCCATTAACAGGGTAAAGATTGACATGAGTTTCGTTCAGGGGATTACCGTTAATCATAAGGATGAAGCTATAATTAAAGCTATTATAGACCTTGCAAGGAACCTTGATATAGATGTACTTGCTGAAGGTGTTGAAACACTTCCGCAAATGGAATTTCTGAAAAAAGCAAATTGTCATGTAATTCAAGGGTTTTATCTTTACAGACCCATGGAAGCCAAAGGGGTTTATGAATTACTGCTTAAATGAAAGCAAAAAAGAAAATTTTAGCAGGATCCTCACAGTTTCTTGACACTGATTTTAAAAAAGTTTACAATGTGGATAGTATGGGTATCTGTGGCTTATACTTATTTGATTTTGCAATTGTTTGCTTATGTATTTAAAAAATGATAAAGTGTATTTACGACAAAGCAGGAATAGCTTTCTGTCGTAAATTCAGCTAAAGAAAAACAGTATACTTGCATAAATCCTTTCAACAGCGAAATATATATTTATTAAACAGAATACGTTGTTACAAGAGATAAGAAAACTGCAAGATACATTGGACAAGGAGGTGAGGGTTATTAATGAACAATCAATAGGTCTGTTGATAGGCCTGGGAGCAGGTCTTATCATTGCTGTAATCAGTTCACTTATTTTATTCCGTAGAGGAATTGAGCATAGAAAACGTGTGGCAGAAGCCGAAATTGGCAGTGCCGAAAAGGAAGGCCAACGACTTGTAAGTGAAGCTGAGAAAATTGCTGAAAGAAAGAAAAGAGAAGCACTTTTTGAAGCCAGGGATGAAATACACAGAAGCAGAGTTGATTTGGAAAGGGAAGTTAAAGAAAGAAGGCTGGAAATACAGCGTACGGAACGTAGACTTCAACAAAAAGACGAGACTCTGGAAAAGAAAATGGATGCTCTGGAAAAGAAAGAAGAAGGTTTAAGTAGGCAGATTAAAGAAAGTGAAAAACAACAGGAGGAAATCAATGACTTACACAGGCAACAGCTCGAAAAGCTGGAAAGCATTTCAGGGTTGTCTGTTGAGGAAGCAAAAGATTACCTGTTAAAGAACATTGAGGATGAGGTTAAGCACGAAGCAGCAATATTGGTTAAAGATATTTACGAAAAAGCCAAGGAAGATGCGAACCGAAAAGCTAAAGAGGTTTTGTCCACTGCTATTCAAAAATGCGCTGCCGATCATGCATCAGAAATAACGGTATCAGTTGTGTCATTACCTAATGATGAAATGAAAGGCCGTATTATTGGTAGAGAAGGACGAAACATACGTACATTGGAAACATTAACAGGGATTGATTTGATCATAGACGATACACCGGAAGCGGTTATTTTGTCTGGTTTTGATCCAATTCGTAGGGAAATTGCACGAATTACTCTTGAAAAGCTTATTCTTGATGGAAGAATCCACCCTGCCCGTATTGAAGAAATGGTGGAAAAAGCTAAGAAAGAAGTTGAAAACACTATACGTGAGGAAGGCGACCATGCCACTTTTGAAACAGGTGTTTATGGTTTGCACCCTGAGCTGGTCAGGTTGCTTGGGAAATTAAAATATAGAACAAGCTATGGCCAAAATGTATTAAATCATTCAATTGAAGTAGCCCATTTAACAGGTCTTATGGCCGGTGAACTGGGAGAGGATGTAACGATTGCAAAACGTGCGGGTCTTCTTCATGACATTGGAAAATCTGTAGATCATGAGATGGAAGGTTCCCATGTTACAATCGGCGCAGACCTTTGTAAAAAATACCATGAGAGCGAAACAATAATTAACTCGATCATGTCTCATCATGGTGATGACGAACCAAAGACCATTATAGCCGTTTTGATACAGGCAGCGGACTCTATTTCCGCAGCCAGACCCGGAGCGAGGCGTGAAACGTTGGAGTCATACATTAAAAGGCTTCAAAAACTCGAGGAAATTGCAAATTCGTTCCCCGGTGTTGATAAATCCTTTGCAATTCAGGCAGGACGTGAAGTTCGTATAATGGTTAAGCCTGAGGATGTTAATGACGAAGGCATGTTGATGGTAGCAAGGGATATTGTTAAGCGGATTGAAAATGAGCTTGATTATCCCGGACAAATAAAGGTTAACGTAATACGTGAAACCAGAACTATTGAATACGCTAAATAACAAAAAATCAATGATATCTCCCGGTCGACGAATCTCGAAAACCGGGAGATATCAAATTATATATGACGAATTGGAAGTTCAACATATATAGATAAGACCATATAGGTCATATAGACTATGTAGGTCAGATAAACCAGATAAACCGGATAGACTGTGAATCAACACATATGACATATTTTGGATAGCTACTAGAGAAAGATGACCGTGCTTGGTTTCATTTTTAATTTTTAAACTTCAAACAAAAGAAGCATTACAACACGCTTTTTGCGTATGAAAGGATGCAATAAGTGAAAATATTTTTTATTGGCGATATTTTTGCCAGACCGGGAAGACTATTATTGTCGAATCAGCTGGAGACGTTAAAAAGGCAATATGAATGGGACATCTGCATTGCAAATGCGGAAAATGCCGCCGGTGGGAAAGGCATTAATTATAATGTAGCCTGCGAAATATTTGATTCAGGTGTCGATGCCATCACAATGGGAAATCATACGTGGGCAAGAAAAGAAATCTATAACTTTATTGATTCGTGTCATAAGATGGTGAGACCTGCAAATTATCCGAAAAGCGTTCCTGGAAAAGGAAGACTTATAATTGAAAAAAGTGGATTCAAAATAGGTATTTTAAATCTTATTGGTCGTGTATATATGGATCCTCCCAGTGATTGTCCGTTCCTTATAGCAGACAGGGAAATATCATTTTTAAGGCAGCAATGCCAAATAATCTTAGTAGATTTTCATGCGGAAGCAACCAGTGAAAAGATTGCAATGTCTTATTATTTGGATGGACGGGTAAGCGCTGTAGTCGGCACACATACTCATGTCCAGACTGCAGATGAAAAAATAATGGGAAGAGGAACCGCTTATATTACCGATGTTGGAATGACCGGTCCATCAGAAGGAATTCTTGGAGTTGACAAAAAGCAAATTTTAAATAAATTTATAACCGGATTACCATCTCGTTTTGAACCAGCTGATGGAGGTGTATTCCTTAATGCTGTTTTGATAAATATTGATGAGAATACCGGAAAGGCAACAGAAATAAAAAGAATATCAGAAAGCTACAAAACTGCGGCTGATAACACCATAATGGCTACATATTAGTTTAATAAAAATGTAGCAAAATAACGAGGCAATAAGATCGATACCACCTCTTCACGTATTTTCACCATTAAGGTTGAAAAAGTCTGGTGACGGGTAACGATTACCAGAATCAGGCGGCGAGCATATTTATGATTTTGCCGCAATGACACATGCCACTGTATCGATAAATATGTATAATTGTATTAAAATAAGCATACAAATGCATGGACAAAATATCTGCGTGGACTAAAGAAGACATATGTGAGTTTTCGCACTTTCCATATGCAACGTGTATCACGCGGTTAGATAATAGAAATATATAGGAGCGTTTTATATGAATTATATTGAGAAGTATAATAATTGGATTGAAAATCCTTATTTTGATGAAGAGACCCGAATGGAGCTTATGTCGATAAAAGACAATGAAAAGGATATCGAAGACAGGTTTTACAGAGATCTTGAGTTTGGAACAGGAGGATTCAGAGGTATTATAGGCGCAGGAACCAATCGCATAAATCGGTATGTGATAAGAAAAGCTTCTCAGGGCTTATCAAATTTTCTGCTGAAGCAAAATATAGAGTCTCCTTCCATAGCTATCGCTTTTGATTCCAGATATAAGTCAGATGAGTTTGCTGTTGAAAGTGCGAGAGTGTTTGCTCAAAACGGCATTAAAACGTACTTGTTTGATGAACTGAGACCCACACCGGAGCTCTCTTTTGCTGTTCGTTACTTAAAATGCGATGCGGGCGTTGTTATAACTGCAAGCCACAACCCAAAGGAATATAACGGGTACAAGGTTTATGGCGAAGACGGAGGTCAGCTGCCGCTTAGCTTATCAGAGGCTGTAATGAGTGATGTTAATAAAATTAATGACATTACATCCGTTCAGGTTATGGATTTACAAAAGGCTAAAGAAGAAGGGCTTATTAAAATTATAGGTTCAGAAATTGACGATGCATATATTAAGTCTTTAAAAACGCTATCTATATTAAAGCCCACACAGGAAACACTGGACAAATGCCGCATCATCTATACTCCTATTCATGGAGCAGGAAACAAGCCGGTAAGACGCATATTAAAAGAAACAGGATTTGAAAACATTTTTACTGTACCGGAACAGGAGCTTCCTGATCCTGATTTTTCAACGGTTAAGTATCCGAATCCGGAAGAAAAAGCCGTATTTGAGCTTGCTATTTCCATTGCGAAGGATAAGGGTGTTGATCTAATCATCGGTACAGATCCGGATTGTGATAGAGTTGGTATTGTTGTTAAAAACAGCAGTGGCGAATATGTAACTCTTTCAGGAAATCAGACGGGTTGTCTTTTGATGGAGTATATTCTATCAGGCCTAAAACAGCAGGGTGAATTACCTACAAATGGCTTTGTTGTAAAAACTATTGTCACAACCGAACTCGCAAGAAAAATAGCGGATGCATATAATGTCAAGCTTGTGGAGGTTTTAACCGGCTTCAAGTTTATCGGTGAGCAAATTCTTCTTCGGGATGAACGTGGAGACGAAAAGTTTATTTTTGGGTTTGAGGAAAGCTATGGATATCTTGCAGGGACATTTGCAAGAGATAAGGATGCAGTTATCGCATCAATGCTTATTGCAGAAATGTATGCGTGGTATAAATCCCGTGGTCTGACTCTTTTTGATGGTATGATTGAGTTGTATGAAAAATATGGTTATGAAAAAGAAGGGTTAGATTCCTTTACTCTAAAGGGTAAAGAGGGTGTTGAAAAAATACAAAATGCCATGAATACGCTTAGAAATGAGCAGCCGGTCATGTTTGGAAATATTAGTATTAAGGCAATTAGGGATTATCAAAAAAAAGTTAGAATTAATATTGAACAAAAAACTGAAGAAACTTTGGATTTACCTGAATCAGATGTGCTATATTATGAAACAAAGAAAGGGTTTTGGTTCTGTATAAGACCATCCGGTACTGAGCCCAAGATTAAAATATATTATGGAGTTACAGGCTCTTCGGAGGAAAACTCCGAGGAAGCACTTAATGAACTTAAGAAACAGGTGCTGGCAAAAATAGAACCGCTATTAATTTAAAATTTGTTAGGGTTTCATGAATTCGCTATTAGACGATAACAGAATAAATCTGATTGGTGAGTTTTCGGGCAAAGATATTGAAAATGAATCTGTGGCAGGAGCAATTTACTTTAGATAAAAAAAGATAGATAGATAGATAAATAAATATACGGAATAGGTTACTATAGGTTATATAATTTAATATTAAACTATTTATTATATGTGAGTATCTAATGTTACATTTTTATTAATCCGATAAAATAAATAGTACTATATTATAGTGAATTAAAAATTCAGTTGTAATGATTATTTATTCTGCTCATTGTGGGGAGGCAACTGTAGGTGCGCAGGGTTAACCTAGACAAAATTCAGCTTGGGGCAATACTTGCAAAGACAATCATAACTCTTGAAGGAAAAGTATTGCTCGCTGCCGGTATGGAACTTACAGAAGAATACAGAAGAAAACTTCAGGCTAATGGAATAACCGAAATTTACATTGAGGATGAAATTTCAAAGGGTATTTGTGAGTCTGATGTTGTGCGTGAGGATATTATTACCGAAGCCAAAAGTACAGTAAAGATGATGATGAGCAAACCATCCATAAAGAATAGTATTGATGGTCAACAAATTATGGAAATTGTGGATAGGATAATTTCAAATATTCTTGCTAATGGAGATATAATTGCAAGTCTTTCTGATATTCGTTCTGTAGATGATTATACTTTTTCACACAGTGTTAACGTCTGTATATACTCATTAATTATAGGAATTGGGCTGGGCTACACGGGAGAAAAGCTTAGAGAACTTGGGGTGGGAGCTATTCTACATGATATTGGAAAAGTGATGGTACCTCAAGAAATACTAAAAAAGCCGTTCCAATTAAGCACAGATGAATTTGAGGAGATAAAAAGGCATACATTTTATGGATACGAGATGCTTAAAAATGCAAACGGAATTAGTATGACCGCATCATATATTGCAATGAGTCATCATGAGCGCATAGACGGCAGCGGTTATCCTTACCATCTAAAAGACGATAACATACATAAAGCAGCTAGAATAGTCGCAGTTTCAGATGTATATGATGCATTAACATCAGAAAGAGTTTACAGAAAAAAGCTTATGCCTTATGAGGTTATAGATTACATAACATCCCTAAGTTCCCATCATTTTGATAGAAATGCAGTGGATGTTTTTATTCGCTATATCGCTTATTATCCTGTTGGAACAGCTGTAATTCTTAACACCGGAGAAAAAGGGATTGTGTCAAAATACAATAAATATATCCCCACACGTCCAATTGTTAGAGTAGTAATGGATGAGCAGGGTAAAAAACTTTGTAAACATAAAGAAATAGATTTGGTTGAACAGCAGGAATGCCGTATAATGGACATATGGGATATTTAATTACACCAGTTGGAGGGCAACAATGCAATTTACTTATATAAATAATTTAAAACAGGGCGGAACAATTTACGGGATATATGTTCTGCGTAATAAAGAACTGAAAGAAGCGTCGAATAAGAAGCTTTTTCTTGATTTGGTTTTCGTAGATTCCACAGGAGAAATAAGCGGTAAGATATGGGATGCGAATGAAGAGTTATATAATTCACTTGTTCTTAATAAAATTTATAATATATATGCAAGGGTTGATAAGTGGAAAGAGGCTCTTCAGCTTAATATTATAAAAATGCAGCTTGCAGAGCAAAGAGTACAGGATAAAATTGCCGAATTCGTACCATCAGCACCTTTAGCACCGGAGGAAATGCTTAGGGAGATATATTCATATGTAGGCAAGATTAATAATTCCGACATCCGGAATATAGTTTTAAAACTGCTAAAGAATAAAGAGGATAAGCTTTTGTACTATCCTGCCGCTCGTTCACTGCATCACTCTATAAGAAGCGGTCTTTTGTATCACATTATTAGGATGATTAGAGTTGCAGAAAAGCTAAAAGACGTGTATTCGGAAATAAACCTTGACCTTTTATACGCCGGAGTTTTGATTCATGATCTTGCTAAAGTGGGTGAGCTTGAATCAGATGAGCTTGGTTTTTCAGAATACTCAAAAGAAGGCCAGCTATTAGGACATTTAGTAATGGGGATCCGGGATATTGAGATTGCAGGGAGAGAGCTTGGCACATCAGAAGAAGTGATTCTTTTATTGCAGCACATGGTTGCCGGGCATCATTATGAACCCGAATATGGCAGCCCTAAAAAACCTATGTTTTTGGAGGCGGAATTGCTCCATTACATTGATTTAATGGATGCGAGGATTTATGACTATGATAATACATTAAAAAACATTGACAAGGGTTCCTTTTCCGAGCCGGTCTGGTCTTTAGACAGACGAAGGCTCTATAATCCTGATATTTAGTTTGATGATAACAACAAACTACTAGTGGCTTGTGAAGTATAAAACTGTATGATTTGCATGTCACAACATCAATGAAGCGTATATGTAGCACTAAGAACTTGTAACGAGGTAACAAAATGGACTCCCACCACACCTCTTTGCTTAATTTCAATCATAGGAGTTTAAAAACTCTAGAGCATAGCAGTAATGATTCGAGCCCACATTAACTAAATCTTTGAATAAATTTGTTCAAACAGGAGCGTGCAATGATTAAGGTTTATGAAGTTAAAACTAAGGCAGAGTTAAAAAAATTCATTAATTTTTCAAATGAGCTATATAAAGATAATCCCAACTATGTTCCGCCACTTTTTTTTGACGAAATCGAAACGCTAAGTAAAAAGAATCCATCATTTGAATACTGTAAAGCCCAATATTGGTTGGCATATAAAGACGGAAAGATTGTCGGTAGAATTGCCGGTATTATTAGCTTTAAATATATAGAAAAATGGAAGAACAAGTATGCACGTTTCGGATGGGTAGATTTTATAGACGACAAACAGGTGTCTAAAGCTTTGATTGAAACAGTTGAGCAATGGGCAAAGGATAACGGTATGGAAGGGATACATGGTCCATTAGGCTTTTGTGATCTTGATAAAGAAGGTCTATTGGTTGAAGGCTATGATGAAATGGGTTCAATCATAACTATGTATCATTACCCATATTACAAAGAGCATTTTGAGGAATTGGGATTTATTAAAGACATTGATTGGTTGGAATGTGACATCACGTTACCAAAAGATAAACCAAACAAGGTTTTGTCAACTATTGCTGAAAGAACCCTCAAAAAGTTTGACTTACGTTTATTAGAAATTAAAAGGATAAAGGACGCACTTCCATATGTTGATGAGATGTTTGAGTTGATTAACACAGCATATAAGAACCTGTATGGTGTTGTTCCGCTGACTGATAAGCAGAAAAAAACATATACAAGCCAATATATTTCATTTGCTAACAGTGACTATATCAGCTTTGTAATTGATAAAAATAATAAGCTTGCAGGGTTTGCACTGGTTTTTCCGTCACTGTCAAAAGCAGTAAAAAAAAGTAATGGCAGGCTATTACCTTTTGGTTTTATTAGAGTTCTGCGCGCAATGAAGCATAACGACACTCTTGATTTATATCTAACGGCAGTAAGACCTGAATACAGAAAAACCGGTGTATCAGCCATATGCTTGGAACACCTGACACGAAACGCAATTAGAAATGGAGTAACCCATGCCATCGGAAGCCCTCAGCTAGAAACAAACCATGCAATACATTCTTTCTGGCGGTTTTTTGATGATGTAAGAATCCACAGA